>Ga0209533_1002800_pt1 | contig 15679 bp, 13 predicted proteins | sample COG_04_FD_184748 | JGI IMG/M metagenome (GOLD analysis project Ga0209533, IMG submission 184748) | Pelagic Microbial community sample from North Sea - COGITO 998_met_04 (SPAdes) (version 2) | ecosystem: Environmental > Aquatic > Marine > Neritic zone/Coastal water | place: Helgoland, sampling...
ATTCGCTTCGTCAACGAAGTGGTCCACAAAGCCGTCACCGACCGCGCAACGGATATTCACTTTGAGCCGCACCGCGACACCCTGCAGATACGCTACCGCATCGATGGCGAACTGGTCGCCGTGCGTGTGCCCGACAATTTGATCAAATTCCAAGGCGCAATCATCTCCCGCCTAAAGATCATGGCGAAGCTCAACATTTCCGAGAAGCGTCGCCCTCAGGATGGCCGTATCACCTTCGGAGCTGGTGGCAACGAGCTCGACATTCGTATTTCCACTTTCCCGACCATGTATGGGGAAAGCGTCAGCCTGCGTCTCCTCAATCAAAAGTCGAAGCCACTTTCCATGCGTGAACTCGGTCTCGCACCCGACGAGGAGAAACACGTCGAACGCCACCTTGCCTCACCACACGGCATCATTCTAGTGACTGGTCCTACCGGTTCCGGCAAATCCACTTCGTTGACGGCGTTCATCCGCCTCATCAACAAGCCCGAACGCCGCATCATCACCGTAGAAGACCCCGTCGAGTATGAGGTCCCAGGTGTAAATCAGACACAAGTGCACTCCGACATCGGCCTCACTTTTGCCACTTCGCTTCGCGCCGTGCTTCGCCAAGACCCCGACGTGATCATGGTCGGGGAAATTCGCGACCGCGAAACCGCCGACATCGCGATCCGTGCCTCGCTCACCGGTCACCTCGTGCTCAGCACTCTGCACACCAACGACGCGCCCGGCGCACTCACACGTCTGGTGGATATGGACATCGAGCCATTCCTGATCGCTTCATCGGTAGAGATGATCATCGCGCAACGACTGGTGCGTCGCCTCTGCCCAAACTGTGCGCAACCTGGTAATTACGATCCAACACACGTAGCGAGTTGCTTAACCGCGATGCGCATCGATCAAAGCGAAGCCCAATTCGGCCACCTCGCCAAAGTAGCAGTCGGCTGTGAACGTTGCCGCAAGCTCGGCTTCCGCGGACGTGTTGCTATCTTTGAAATTTTACGAGTCACCGAAGAAATCCACGAGCACATCGTGAAACGCGACTCCGCCCGCCTCATTCGCCAAACCGCGATTCAGCAAGGCATGCGCTCCCTCCAACAAAGCGGCTGGGAACACATCAAAAACGGCACGACCACCTTCGAAGAAGTCATGCGCTTCGCCGAACTCGAAGGAGACGAATAAATCACGTCGAATCGAGCCATCAACACTGCTTAAGGTTCTCGATCAATCGATGAGTCCGCATCCGCTGCCATTCCGCGCTTAAACTCACCAATAGACACCCCCACTGAGCGGACTAAAGCTGGCAATCGCTTCGCACCAAAAAAGAGCGCGATAATCGCCAGTAAGACTATGATTTCAGTCATCGAAATGTTCTGAATGAACGCGTAAGAATAAGTCATTTTATCATTTCTAGTTGTTTACAGGTTAGAGGTCTAGATCCGAGAGACAGGAGTGATCATCCGGACGACGCCCGAGTGGCCAATAAAATAAGCGATCAGACTCGTCTATCGCCAAATCATTGATGCTCGCGACACGGCGTGCCATAAGCCCATTTTCATCGAATTCCCAGTTCTCATTCCCATAGGATCGAAACCATTGACCCGACAGATTGTGCCACTCATACGCAAAGCGCACAGCAATGCGGTTTTGCTCATATGCCCAGAGCTCTTTAATTAAACGATACTCTAACTCAGTTGCCCATTTCTCAGTTAGAAACTCAATGATTGCAGGGCGCCCTTTAAGGAATGCAGAGCGATTGCGCCACACACTGTTAGGCGTATAGGCCAATGCCACCTTTTCGGGGTTGCGCCCATTCCAACCATCCTCCGCCATTCTCACTTTTTGTGCAGCGGTTTCCGCATTAAAAGGCGGCAGCGGAGGACGGACTTGGGCTTCAATTACCATATGATTCAAAGTCGAATGCGCAGAGTTCTAAGACTGAAAGAGCCCTACCATTTTTTATAGGGCAGAAATTTACCATTCATTGTCACCACCACGCGGTCCCCTTTTGGATCTTCCTCTTTCTCAATATCCACAGTGAAATCGATCGCACTCATGATACCATCGCCAAATTTCTCATGGATGACTTCTTTCATCGCTCCACCGTAGACATACGCGATTTCATAGAAACGATAGATTAAAGGGTCTTTCGCAACCAAATCCGTGTCTGTCGCTTTCATTGGACAAACGGACAATTGAGCCTCCACCTCAGGAGCAAGCCCCAGAAAAGCAGCCATCTTGGCCGCATCTTCGGGCACTAGGCTGTTTTGCCCGAGGGCAACAGAAGTCGTAAAAACGTCAGATAGGCCAATTGATTCAGCGATCTCCAACCAAGTGACTCCTTTGGCAATTTTAGCGGCAACGATAGCTTCGGTCATTTCTATTTTATTCATAATGTATCTATTTATATCTGTTTTATTTGGATTGAAAAAATTAAACGGCTTTAAGTTCAGCAACATTATTGGATGCTTTATCCCCCACTCCTGTTTCTCCGCTGACGAGAAACTTAATAATATGATTTCGGATCTGCATATACTTAGGATCGTCAATCAATTCAGAACGCACACGTGGCCTAGGAATATCAATGTTAACCATTTCAGCCAGTTTGGCGTGTGGGCCACTGCTCATCATGGCGATTCGATTGGAAAGAAGAATCGCTTCATCCACATCGTGGGTTACCATAAACACCGTGCTCTTTGTCGCCTCCCACATACGTAACAATTCTTCTTGAATAGAGCCACGAGTCAGCGCATCGATCTGCGCGAACGGCTCGTCCAATAGCAGGATTTTAGGTTCAGCGGCAAACGCACGCGCAAGACCCACGCGTTGGCGCATACCGCCGGACAACATGGAGGGACGACGGTTCGCAGCTGACTCCAGATTCATCATCTGAAGATACTTCATCGTCCACTCTTTGACTTCGGCCTTACTCCACTCTTTGTGACTTTGCCGCACCGCAAGCGCAACATTCTCATAGGCAGTCTTCCAAGGCATGAGCGCAAAATTCTGAAACACCACCATACGATCGAGTCCTGGTTTTGAGGTTTCCCTACCATCGAGAATGATACCGCCTTTGGTCGCTTGGTCAAAGCCCGCCATTATGTTCAGCAAGGTGCTCTTACCGCACCCAGAGTGCCCAATCATGGAAACAAATTCCCCTTTTTCTATAGTGAAATTGATTTCATCAAAAACGACGAATTCATCGCCTTTTTTCGCATCCGGTTCTAATGATGGATAAATTTTAGTAACGTGATCTACAGCTAAATATGACATAGTATATAATTTGTGATTTTCAAAAGCGACGATACAGGTCTAGGCTTCGACGTAGGTGAATCGCTGAGCAAGTTTCGACAAGCCGTAGTCCAGTAAGAAGCCGACCACTCCGACTACAATAATAGCAAAGATCACGCCCGCGATATCCAGATTGTTCCATTCGATCCAGCTAAGATAACCGACGCCTAATTCACCCAGGAGCATCTCTGCGGGAACCACGGCAACCAACGCACTGCCGAAAGAAATTCTTAATCCCGCGAAAATGGCAGGTGCAGAGGCTGGTAGCACAACAGAATAAAATCTACGAAACCAACTCATCTCAACCATTTCGGAGACGCGTATGTAATCCTTTTTAATATTCGAGACGCCAAATGCAGTATTGGCCATTGTCGGCCAGAGTGAGGCCATGAATACGACTAGAACTGAGGTAATATATGGATCCTTGACTGAATAGAGCAATAAGGGCATCCACGCCAAGGGAGAGACAGGTTTGAGCACTTGTATAAAAGGATTCAATGCCATTAGCAACGTTTTGGACATACCAATCAGCATGCCCAGAAAAACAGCAACGACCGTAGCCAAAAGAAATCCTACTAGAAATCGCTTTAAGGTATACACTACAAGCCACCCAATTCCGTGATCGTTCGTCCCCATCTTTTCGAACGGCGCAGATAGCTCCGTAACTGCTTTATCGTAAACCCTTCCGGGGCCTGGAATCGCACTTAGTTTATCGGGGTTGTTAATATACTCTCCCGACTCATCTCGAATAATGTCGCCATTCATTTCTTGCATCATCAGGTCATCTTCACTGAGACCAGAAGGATCGAACTTTGGAATCCCAGTCATCCCTGACCAGATCAGCAGTAAGACCCCTAGAATGATAATTGATAATAAATAAGGTGCGTATTTACCTAATTTTAAGTTGAATTGATTAAGCGCCATAATATTCAAGATGAGTCGGTTGAGTCATTGACCTAATTAAACACGTGAGATAGCGAAGCTCTTCGCATACCCTAGTGGATCGTTCGGCGTAAACGGTTTACCCATAACTGAGAACTCGTCGTAATTAGCCTTCTTGCGTGTATAACCCAACTCGGTGATCATATCACTACATTCTGCTTCTAAGTAGACCTTCTTCGCAATTGCATCGAAGTCCACTTCAGGTCCAATCTGTCCCCAGCGCACCATTTGAGAGAGGATCCACTTGCCCATTGATTGCCAAGGCATCGGATCAAAATCAATACGGTCAGGCACATTTTGAAGACCACCCAAGCCATCCAGATACTTACCTGTCAAAACTTGCTCAATAACAGTTACTGGCTGATTCAAGTAATTCTTCGGAGCAATGGCTTTTGCAATCTCCTTACGATTGGCAGCCTCAGAAGAATAGTAAGTAGCATCCACAATCGACTTAAACAAGGCCTTGTAAGTGTTTGGATTTGTAGTCGCAAACTCTTGGGAGATCGCAAACGCGCAACATGGGTGACCTTGCCAGAGCTCTTTAGTCAGCTTGAAGAGGTAGCCACATTTTTCATACACGGCACGTTGATTGAAGGGATCTGGCGCGAGATACGCATCCACATTTCCAGCTTTCAAGTTAGCCACCATCTCTGGCGGTGGAACCACGCGGATTTCAACATCTTTATCTGGATCGACTCCACCTTCTGCAAGATAGTAGCGAAGTAAATAATTGTGCATCGAATATTCAAACGGCACACAGAAACGGAAACCTTTCATATCCTGAGGCCCCTTAACTGTATCCTTATACTTGTTCGCGATAGTAATCGCCTGACCATTGATGTTTTCAATGGCTGGCATTAGGTAAGGCACCTGTGGCGAACCTGCTCCCATAGAAATGGAAAGTGGCATTGGGCTGAGCATGTGCGCAGCGTCGACCTCTTTGTTAATACCCCAATCGCGAACCATTGCCCAACCAGAGGCGCGACGCACCTTGGCATTCAGTCCATGCTTAGCATAGAAACCCATAGGCTCTGCCATAATAATGGGTGTCGCACAGGTGATCGGAATAAAGCCGATACTGAGGTCCGTCTTTTCGAGGTCACCTTTTTTAACTGGGTCAGCTGCCCAAGCTTTCATGTCGCCCATAGGTATGAATGAGGCTACCAAGGCGGCAGCAGCTCCCTTACCTACCCGACGTATGAACTCTCTGCGCTGTATGTCGTTTGGAAACACAGACCGCACGACTGCCTCTTCAACCAAATTTTCAACCATGCTCTCATGACCATCGACAACTGGTGCAGTGCTTTGCGATTGGCAATCGCAAGCCCCTTTGTGGTTACATGGTTTCGCACTCGACGCAGCAACCTGACGAAATTCGGTCGCGGTATTTTGAACAAACTCACTGCCCGCTTCGTCAAGCGGGGCACCCGTATGGGTGTGGCCATTGGCCAATGGTTTGTTTGGATCGTAAGGATCATTCATTGTTTTATTTTTCTTCATAGCTTCGTTATTTTGTGATGATTAGCGGAAAGTTAATTACAGTAAGTCAGTGCAGTTTTGCTAATTACGTCTTCATAAATATCTTCACGAAAGCACTTACTGATCCCTTCGATTGAGAATTCGGTCGCCGCAGGCTGCAGTTGATGCAGGCCGATTTCATCCAACACCCACCGTGCCTTTTTTTCAGTAGGTCGATTTGCTTCGTCACGGTGAAAGACGATGGCATTACCAGCGGAAACCTCGCGTCCGTTGCCCATTACAAAAGGCCCTACCAGTGCATTATGAATAACCTTCGGTAAAACCCCAACATACTGATCTTTCGAAAGCATCTCGCACAGATCAACGCGATTCTCGGGATCATCGCAGTAGCGCGATGCCTGTTCAAGCGCACGCAGTAATGCATAATGACGCTCGGGATCTTCGTCATGAAAATCCTGAGTCACCATAAATACCTTTTCTAAATGCATTGGTGAAAAATCTGAAGTAAGTGCGGCGCACCAGCCGATCCCTTGCAATAGACCGATAGAGCTCCACGGCTCAGCCACACAATAACCATCTAAGTAACCATGCTTTAAACAGTCATGCACTTGAGGCGGCGCGACAATGACCATGTCAACATCATGGTCGGGATCGATATCATGTGACATCAACCAATGTCGCATTAGATAATTCTGTGAAGAATACTTGAGCACCCCAGCAAAGGTGAAGCGGCGCGATGGATTCTTTTTAATTACATTGCGCAATGTATACCCATCTCGAACACCCAGCTCCCACAGCTCATTCGATAGTGTAATTGCATTACCGTTCAACGCTGTGACAAAAGCAGTAATACACTGACGATACATACCTCCATAGCCCCAAGATAACTCAAAGACCATACTTCCAGGAGCTTGAGCTGCGTCTAATTCTCCGTGATAAACCTTTTCTCTGATAGTAGCCCATCCCGGCTCACGGGATAATTCCACGTCAACCCCCTGCTCTTCAAAATAGCCAAGCTCTTTAGCCACGACTAAAGGCGCACAATCCGTCATCGGCACAAAGCCCAATTTAACCGATCGCGCAGGGGCACGCCTGTAAACTGGATTACTTTGCAACAAATTTGACATAATTGACATTTAGCATGCCAAGTGCCACCTAGAGTGATTATAGACTAATTTGCGCGAGATAAAAACTCACCAATCAGTTGAATATATTTCAACACGCGAGATAGTTTGATAATTTATACTCAACATGCATGTATATCGAAATGAACGATATAATCGACACAAAGAAGCTTCGCATGTTTGTAACTACCATCAAAGAGGGAAGTATGCGCAAGGCGAGCAGCCACCTTTTTGTCACTCCCTCTGCCTTGAGCCATGGAATCAAGGCGCTGGAGGATTCACTCGGCACAAAATTGCTAAATCGCAAAGGCCCGAATGCAAGTCCCACCGAAATAGGAAAACGTTTTTTCAACGAGGCTCTAGATATCTTAAACCGACTTGATAGCGCAACCGATCGCTTTTCAGGCGAAGGCAACAATCAAGTGCAACAGCTTCATATTGGCTTAACGAATACGGGTTGCAGTTACTTATTACCCGCAATCGTTCGCGAGTTCCGCGAAAGCTGCCCACATATTTCGCTTAAATTAGAAGTAGGCGACACGGATTACCTCATTGAACGCCTCAACGAGCGGTCCATTGATATCGCAATTGCACCCATTCAGCGTGAATACAACGACATTGTGCAAACACAGATTGGAGAAGATGAACTGGTTTATATTGTGCACCCCTCACACCCTTGGGCCATCGCTTCAAAACTAGATCGCAACTCACTTGGTAATCAACAGCTGATTATTCCAGCGGTTAGCTCAAACACATATAATTTAATCGATGCACGCTATCGAGAAATCAGACTCCCACTCGAACCTTTTATTGAATTAAACAATGAAGACGCGATCAAACAGCTTGTATCGTTAAATATGGGAACAGGAATCATCCCTAGCTGGATCGCCAAGGAAGAAATACAACGAGGTCGGCTTCGCGCCTTTCAGACACCCAAACGCCCACTGCGTCGTCGTTGGACAATTTCACACAGCTCAAGTGTGCCACGTAATCTCTCAGAGTTTCTCTTTATCGGCACTTGCAAGGCGATCGCGAAAAACATCATCCACAAAGTTACACTATCATAGCGGCATACTAATTCAATCAGCCTGAGGCTTTTTGCTTCGCTTACCAAGTATGGTGGTCAACTCGACGTAGCAAGTCTCCCCACCATCGGCGAGGACATCGCCGACCGCCTTAGAAACCTCCGTCACGTGTAGCGTCTTTGCAGCGTCCATCGTGACACCGACCTTGCAATCAAAGTCCCAGAAATCGACCCCATCGGGGCGCTTCTTATTGCGCTCGCGCTTTAGGTATTTGTTCACGTCCGCGCGAATCGCCTCGACCAAACGTTCGGGTTTCTTCTTCGGGTGTGTCAGCGGGAATGTCTTCTTCATAAGCCCGCAGGGTCTAGAGAATCGCCACAAAGGCAATCACTGACTTTAAGGCACACGCTAAATGGGCTTCAGGCTTGAGTTTGAAGGTTTTCTGAAAAACATATGAATTTAAGATGAATCCGACGCACCAACCAGAGATTATTATACTGCTTAAGAAGCTAAAATCCTTCACCATCGAGATGCACTCATCATTCCACGCAAGCGGGTCACACCAGTCGCATTTCCCTTAGTTTTTCGCACTGTTCTGGAATGACTTCAACCTAAGACATCGCGCCTTTATCGTCACGGATGGCAAACGAGAACATAAATTGCTTAATGCTTTAAGCCACGCCCCTCAAACCAAGTTAATCGAACGAAAAACGCCAAAAACCTGCCACAACTCCTTAACTCTCAAGATCAGCACGCGGGTTTCATAAGTGACACCCCGACGACAGGAAACAACGATGAGCAATCCACTCCCCGAACCCTACGCCTCCAGAGCTTGGCTCTTAGATGGCCCGATTTGCAGTCTATCAGGCGTTCTCCAATGGACTGGCGAACACCTCGAATTTATTGGCTTCGGTAGCGCGATGCATACTGAAAAAGGCCTCGGCAAATTACTCGAAAGCTACGGGCAACCTGCAGCGGGCGCGAAAGGTCTCATCAACGAGGAGCCGACCACAGTGTTTTCAGCAGCACCCAACGAATTCTCGGGCTACAAGTTCCCGTGGTATTCCTTTAAGAAAGGCGTCAACCTGCAGCTTTTCAATGGCACGGTGAAATTTTCACTGATTCAGCCACAGAATACAAAACTGCCGCCAAGGCTTGTCGGTGTTGGCATCAGTGAATTGGTCGCAGCTAAATCAATTGCGCATATCCCAGCCGAAAAAGCAGATAGCAAGACTTGGGAAGCGATCTTCCAAGCGCTCTCTGAATAAATCCCGAAACTCGCCCTAATAAACCTGAGCTCTGATCCGTCTTACCCATCTATCAATATGCCTAAACTCTACGACCTCTTTAAGTGTTCAGTAATAGTCTGCACACTGCTACTGACATCGAATCTGTTCGCGCAAGACGATGCAGCTCCCTCTCAGCGTCCCACTGGCCTACTCATAGACCAGCTGAGCTATCGGAACATTCCTTACAAAGCGCCAGTCACTGAAGCCACGTATGCGGGACTCCCAGCAAAGGCCTCACTTGAGAAATACTGTCCAACTCCAGGTGACCAAGGCCAGATGATGAGCTGCACCGGGTTTGCCACCGCGTATCACATGCGCACCATACTGTATGCGATAGAAAAACAGATCACATCGCGTGCAGTGATCGACAAACACATTTTCTCACCTTCATTTGTTTACGAGAAGATACGCGACGTCGCAGCCGACCCAGACTGCCAACAAGGTTCTCACATTCACAAAGCACTCGAGATCATGCTCACCGTCGGCACGCCGAAGATCAAAGACGTGCCCTATCAGTGCTCAATTGGTATCGACTCCAACGACATGCTGAAGGCCACTGAATTCCCACTAGTTGACTACCAAGCACTCTTCTACCCGCTTAACGATCCGACGCAGGAGTTAGCAAGTTCGATCAAAATCCTCGCAGTCAAAAAGGCACTCTCCGAAGGCAGTCCCGTAGTCATCGGCGCATATACCTACCCTTCGCTCAGTCGCCTACGCACACCACTTTGGAAGCGACAAGCATCCGACTCATCCACCGCAGCACAACACGGAGCACACGCGATGACGGTAGTCGGGTATGACGACAACAAATACGGCGGTGCCTTTCGAATCGTCAACAGTTGGGGCACTGGCTGGGGCGACGGCGGCTTTTACTGGACCACCTACGAAGAGTTCGCAAGAGACTGCTTCATGGCGCTTCAAGCATACGGCAAGCAACCGAAAGCCCTGCCTTACCAAAAGAACACCTATCGCCCGCCCGAAATTCCACTACTACTCGCAGGTAAAGTCAGCTTCCAAGAGCGCGACGGCACACCGATGCCAGCGATTAAACTAATCGAAGACGGCGCATCCGCTGTAGGCAATCGCTACCAAGGCTATCGCTTAGCCCAGTCTTACGCATCTGGAACACGCTTCCGTTTCTTCGTGTCGACCAACTCCCGCGCCTATCTATACGCCTTCGCGACAGACCTCACAGGTAAGATTACCAAGATTCTGCCCTTCGATGACAACATGTCACCGATGATCGGCCGCGACAGCACCATCGCATTCCCTTCCGAACGTAAAGTCGTGCGCATGGATAAACAGCCTGGCACTGATTATTTGCTCATGCTCTACTCCGACGAGCCGCTCAACGTAGCCTCGCTCATCGAATCCATGGAGTCGAAAACTGGCACACTCTCCGTAAAAGTGAATCAAGCCCTAGGCTCTCGGCTCATCGACCAGAAGTTTATTAAATACGACAACGACGGCATCGGCTTCGCGGTGCAGGAGAACACCTCCGGTCACGTCGTGCCGCTGATGATCGAAATCGTGCATGACTAGCGTAGGGCTTCATTTTATGAAGCCTGCGAAACGCCCGAACGCTTCAAACTGCTCAAATCTTCAAAACCGCTCGCCGGTGCCACAAGTGGCACCCCTACGATCCATGAAACGCTCTCTATCCATATTTCTGTTACTCGCTTTGGCTTCCCCTCTTTTGACTGCGGCGATTATTCAATACCCTGAAGATTACCATAATCTACAACTAGCGGTTAACGCGGCTGCACCTGGAGACACGATTCAAATCGCAGCAGGCACTCATGCCGTAGCGGTCACGATTACGAAGCCGCTCACTATTCAAGGAGTCGGTATGGATGAAACCATTCTGACTACAGTTCCAAGCCGTTCGAATGTGATCTCTTTCTTACTGCCCCCTGCAGATAATGCTGGCTTCGTTTTAAAAGATCTGACGATTCGTCGCGAAAAAGAGAATCAATCCTACGGAGGTCTACTTTCAGTCGTTAAAGCATCACCGTTCATACTTCAAAACGTTCGCGTAGATAACAGCCCGATTACGGGAGCAGTCTATATTGATCAAAGTTTATTACAGGCTAAGAACGTCAATATTACCAGCGGTGAGAGCCCTGCGTTGAATCTCAATACACTGATCCAAGGCTCAACGATTGACGACCTAGAGCTCAAGATTGCGAATACTGGTTATGCTATAGAAACACCTCTTTGGGTTCAGGGCAGTAGTCAAGTGGAGCTAAGCAATGTTACGTTTTCACCATTGGAAGCAAAGAAGCTGGCTCAGATCACAGGCAATCTTTCACGGGTAAATTTGACGAACGCGGGCATTCCGAACGACAAGGTCGTCTATTATGAAGGAGCCCGCCCAGACGGCCCCACTCCAGAAATCGTTAAGATCATGGAAGAAGAGGCCAATTATGGAATGCCTCGACCGAACTATGGTGGGCCAGGAGAAAACGCTGAGTTCCTAGCTAAGATGGAACCCAAGCGCCGTGAGCTAGCACGCGCTTATCAGAAATCGATTAGTAAAGATAAAGAGCAAAAAAACGTAACCCGAGCACTCATACAGTATGTCAATGGGCTAATTGAAGACATCGAATATGGCCCGACCGACTTTGCGGCCGACCCAGCGATTCAAACTGAGATAAAACAGTTTGAAGCAACGTTCGGTGCAGATGCGACCAGTGCTTTGATCAAAAAGCTTCCTCCACATCCAGAGACTAATGCTTATCGGCTGGATCATGCTTATTATACTCAGTTTGTCAGCCCTGACGCCCGTGACCCGCTCAACAAAGCCGCTGAAGGCAAGATGCTGGCAAATGTCCATAGCTTGATACAGACAAACATCATTGAATGGCCAAACGATTCGAGTATTGAAGTCACCGCCAAAGGATTCTCGAAGTCCATTAGTAAGATCGAATACGAGATTCGTAATCTTCGCTTTCCATACGATCATAAGGCGGCCCATGCATCGATCAGAGCGATGGCATTTGATGCGATCAGTCAGAAATTAGACGAATTTGATGTTGAGGTCGTTAGAGCCATTCAAGACTCCGGGCTACCGATGATCACTATCGGAAAACTCTCTGAACTCATCGAAGCTAAACGTGCAGCTGAGCTGCAGGCAACCGCATTAGTCGAGACACGTATTGACTCCGGCCCTAGCACATTGACCACCAGCATCTGGAAAAGCCCAGACGGAGAATACATGATTACTTGCGACAGCGATGGCACCTATCTCTATGATGCCAGAAGCATGCTACGCCTCCAGACAATCAAAGACTCTAAGGATAAACCCATCTACCTATCCAATAGCCCCATTTATCAAGCCCACGCGAATCGAGTCCTCCTACCACTCGCAAGTAGCATCGCCACTTTCGATTTAGATATTCGCAGAATCGTCGACACGACAGGCACGAGCGGTAAGCCCCTTGCCTACTACTCTAAAAGTTCAAAAGCGTCCTACTCACTAGCCGAAATTTACGGCAGCCCATTTTCCAACTTATCGTTTTCACGCTTTAACCCTAGCCCTAAAGTTTCGCCAGAATACGTCATACCAGTAAGTAATAAAAAGAAGCACTACCCGGCGCTCATTCATGAATTTAACCCAAAACAAATAGTGGTGCAATACCATGACCGCCAACTCATGTCTGCGTTCATCGGCACCTTTGATGCGAGTAAAGACACAAAGCTACAAGAGGTAAAAACAGACCTAGGGCGCTTGGTCTCAATCGAAGATGGCACACTCCTTGCAATCAAAGACACCGAAGTTCGTAGCAATGGAAAAGGCATTACCTACACCACTGTCGAGATCAACCACCTAGCAAACGACCCTAGCCTCAGAATTGAAAAAACAGTTACAGTAAAACTGCCCTACCATCACGCCAAGTATGCCACGCAGCTACACTTTGCGACCAACGCCCAAACAAAGCAAATCGCCATTGCCGACGTCAATCTGATTGCGATTATCAATTATGAGACAGGAGCTGTGAATGGAATGATTCCAGACAGCTCCTTAGGCTCCAATGTAAGCACAGGCGCTGTATGGATCGAGGATGTCAACAACGTGCTGCTCAGCTACAACTCTACTGGGCAAGATGCGATAAAACGGAGTCATTTCGCGCGATTCGACATTGCTTCGGGTAAGCACATCGCCGACATCGGTAAACCTGCTCACTACCCAAATCAACTCTTCGCCGACTCGCAGCAGTCCGACCTCTACACGCTTAATAAAGTGGGGACACTCAAACGTGTGCGGGTCAATCCAAACGGGTTCACGATTAAAACGGTGCAGTCCGCAGTCAGCGCATTTGCGATCAACGATGAATCAGGGCTCATCGCCTATGCAAATCACGGGCAAAATACAGTCATGCTCACAGATCGAGACAGCATACTCGATGGCCAAGATGAGCTACCCATCGATAGCACTGCTCCGCGTAGCACAATCGATTCACTCTTTTTCTCACAAGACGGCTCCATGCTAGGCATTCGAACACCACAAAAGTTTTATGCGCTATCGGTAGACTCAGGTGAAGTCGTCTTTGAAATGACCTTCACCCAAGCGCACGGACTGGTCGCTCAAAACCCAGGCTTCTTTAGTCCAGACGGCAGCATCACCGTCATCTCACAATACAAAGCCAGTTCATTCGACAAAGGGTATGATATCGAAAAGTGGATCGCTTTCGACACAGAGACAGGCGACGAACTTTGGGAGTCATCTGCTCGAGGCGGTAATTTCGCAGGTCTTGATTCAACAGGCACCAAAGCATTCATCAGTCGCGGCACGGCGCACAAAGTGATCGATATCAAAACAGGCAAGGGAGTCGGCAGCACTGGCACTAACCGGAACTCCACCACGCGCACGTGGGCCACAGCCACGACAGATGGCGCACGACTAGCCACCTCTAATGGAACGGATACGATCATCGTCGGCACGCAGTCGAGTCATGTAATTAAGAACAATAATAATCAAGTCCAGCTCACCAATCGACTCATGCTTAAAAATGATGGCGCATCCATCAACGCCCTCGCATTCCTAGCCGATTCAAACTTTCTTGCAGCGACTGATCGCGACGGTTTTATCCGTATTTGGGACCTCTCCAAGGAGAAACTGATGACAAAAGTCGCTCTCTTTGAAAATGATGCCGACTGGGCCATTGCTACGGCTGATAATCGTTTCGACACCGCACCGACTGCGAATGACCTCATTTACTTCGTCGCAGGTAAAGAACTCTTAGAGACAGATGCACTATTTGAAGCTTACTACACACCAAAACTACTCCCGACTTTACTTTCTGGATCGACGCTCGAACCCGTCCCAGAGATAAACAATCGCACCGTGCCTCCTGCCGTCAAACTCGGCTTGGCGGCAGGTAGCCGCGGACTCTACGTTGAGGACGACGAAGCGCTAACTGAATCCGACGTCGCCACAGTGCGCCTCAAAGCGGAGGCCTTTTCAATGAACTCCACAATCAGCGAGATTCGTCTCTATCATAATGAAAAGCTGATCACCACCGCGACACGCGGGCTCTTCGTCGAGGATGATATCCTTGCAGAAAACCAAGCGAAAACCAAAGAATACACCGTCAACCTTCTCCCAGGTGAAAACACTTTCGTCGCTCGTGCATTCGACACCAATCGGCTCGAAGGTCGTTCCAAAGCCTTCACGATCAAAGCAGCGGAATCAAGCGTGCCAACGAAGCAAAAAGGCGGGCTAAACTTACACGTCTTAGCTGTCGGCATCGACAGCTATACCAATAGCAAATACGACCTCAACTACGCGGTAACGGATGCGACTGCATTTTTGAAAAAGATCGAAGGTATTAACCAAAATTTATTCACCACCATCACTCCGTATTTCATCAGTAACCACGGAGCTACGAGCCAAAGTATCCTCAAGGCATTCGAGACGGTGAAACAGAATTCCACCGCACGAGATGTATTCATTTTCTACTACGCGGGGCATGGTGTCATGACGCAGTCAGAGAATAAACAATTCTACCTAGTGCCGACCGATGTCACCCAGCTCTATGGCGATGATAGGCAACTCGAAGAGAAAGCAATCAGCAGCCAACAATTACTTGAACTCTCAAAGGACATTCCAGCTCAAAAGCAGTTATTCATCTTAGATGCCTGCCAATCCGCAGGCGCTCTAGAAGGTATAGCTATGCGCGGCGCAGCCGAAGAAAAAGCCATCGCGCAACTCGCACGCAGCACCGGCACACACTGGTTGACCGCATCAGGCAGCGAACAATTCGCGACAGAATTCAGCGAGCTAGGCCATGGTGCATTTACTTATACCCTCCTCCAAGGCCTTGAAGGTTCTGCAGACACAGGCGACAAGCGTATTTCCGTCAATGAACTTAAGGCTTACCTAGAGAGCGAAGTGCCAGAAGTCACCGCAAAACATAAAGGCACCCCACAATATCCATCCAGCTACGGCTACGGCAACGACTTCCCCATCGGCGCACTCGCTCAGTGATACCTACCATGCCCCTCAACTCAGCACTTAAACGAC
>Ga0209533_1002806_pt1 | contig 15657 bp, 11 predicted proteins | sample COG_04_FD_184748 | JGI IMG/M metagenome (GOLD analysis project Ga0209533, IMG submission 184748) | Pelagic Microbial community sample from North Sea - COGITO 998_met_04 (SPAdes) (version 2) | ecosystem: Environmental > Aquatic > Marine > Neritic zone/Coastal water | place: Helgoland, sampling...
TCGGCGGCTACGGTTCCAGCGATGGTTTGAACAGTTATTTTTGGCAATGCATCAAACAAAACAACAATGGTGACGTGTTTCCAACATTCGATCCATGTGAGGACTTAGAGTATGGATGGTCACATAATGGGAAGTCAATGCCGTATGCATCCGATGATTTATCACTTTGTTGTGCGAATGAAGAGACTTGGGATACAAATAAGTGTGGTCCGATATGGCAGGGGGGGTAACATACTATAAATATCAATATTATTACAATCAAATGCGTACTATCCTATTGTTTCTACTAATCTGCACCGTCGTAGGTGTATTCGATAACAAAAAATTGGACAAGCACACCATAGATGAGCACAGACATCAACGAAAACGTCAACTTCATGATATGTCTACTCTGATGCAATGGAAAGAAAACTACAACGTACAGGACGATATATGTTTTATACACATACCACGCACTGGTGGTTATTCCTTTATGGATGCAGTGGAAGAGATGAATATTACCGTCGATTACTGGCACGAAGCTACAAAGCAGCCACCCACCAGATGTGGGTGCATGACCAACATACGAGACCCAGTTGATCGTTACATTTCGGAGTGGAAATTCTACGGCATGCATTATTTTGCGAATGACAGGGATCTGTTCAATTGGTTCCCAGGTGGAGGAATTCCAAAGTCGTTCGACGATTACATTGCCGATTCGTCTACACACAACAGCATGACAAAGATTCTCAGTGGTTGTCAGATGTTTTCGTGGTGTGACGTGGATTCTCACACGGTAGATAAGATAGTAGAACGTGTTGTCAACAAATGTCTTACCGTACTCAAAACAACAGACCTTCCAATCCATGGTCACCGTGCGATATACGATGATTACGACCCTGAGTGGGTGACTAAGGCGACGGATGCGAACAACGTGGATGTGGAATTGTATCAAAGGTTGATGGAAACCCATCCGTATACACAAACAGGTAAGCGGCTTGTTAGGTCCATGTGAGTATGAGTTACATTTAGAAAAGGAGGATTGGACAGAGGGTATTGTGTTTGTAAACGATATCATAGGTCCTGTTGATAAACAAGTTAGCGAATGTATACAATCACATGGATTTGAAATATTTGATACCAAAGACATATGTATGGCAATACGCGATAATCTTGTATTGTCAGTGCGACAGTTACATTCTAAGCAAACATTTGACGAGACGTGCGATAGTGGTAGAACCCCAGTACAGGAAGCGTTGGCATTTGGTAACATGGAAGTAATTGATATATTGGTTGCAAAGAACTATACCACTGTAGTAGACTCATACGGTCGATCGGTCAACGATATATACAATACGTTCAACGCGACACAAGCATCATGGTATGCGGATGAAGATGGAAACGTAAACGTTGATGACATATATCACCTAGAAAATATTCAATCCGATTATAAGATATTGCAGGAAAAGATTCCGTGTTTAAAAACTGGTAAGTTGCCACACAAAAAGAAAGGAAAATACAAAGACCCATGGCAGAATTTTTATACCAATAAGACCGTTGTCAAAATAATGCAAGAAGTATATGACATTGATTTTGAATACTTCGGTTACTCCAAATATATAAATTAAAAAAAAACATATTTCATAATACTACCAAATTAGTACAACCGTGATCCCTATATAAAATAAGATAAAAGACCCTTTAATATTTTTTCCATTTTTGAAAAAGATAGAACGCCGATGTGTGTACACGCTTCGGCGTTCTATCTTTTTCGATTTTAGTGTTTAGGTTTTTTTTTTATTTTGGGTCATATAGACACATCATTACCCCACTAACTCCCTGTATGCCTAATGGTATTGCATACTAAAAAAAATAAACCCCTGTGTGTGCCTGTTAATTTTTTTCCGTCCTTTGCTGTATACGGCCTAAGGTGTTTTACAACTACCTGTGTCCATGCTAGCCTTTGATGTGTTCCTGCTGCCATCAATTATTACCTGTATTATGGATAGTATTCACCTGTCAAAAACCCCAAAATTGCCTGTGTACCTGTATTTTTTTGGGGTCGTTTGTACTTAACGACTATACGGTTTTTGCTATCTATTTTTGTTTATATGCAATACCACTAACGGTTTTTATGACATAGAAATAGCATACGGTTACTTTACCCTACGACCCAAACATCTTCTGTCATTCCATATGGGTTTCGCATGGTTTCGAAATATAAAATACGAGTTACACATATATTATAAAACACCATCCCCAAATGGCAAAGCACTTAAAAGGCGTAGAATTCTCCATATGGTCTGCAGAAGACATAAAACGCACGGCCGTGTGCGATATATTCGAAAAGAAAACCACTCACAAGGGATTATTGTTAAAAAATGGACTACGGGACCCTAGGATGGGTCCCATGAAGGGCAAGTGTGTTACCTGTGGTCTGAACAAGGGAAGGTGCCCAGGGCATTTTGGGTACATTGACCTGGTGGAATATGTATTCCACATCTCATGGGTAACCAATGTGATCCATTGGCTCAAGTGCATTTGCTTTCACTGTGGTACGATCATCATAAAGGACATCGACCCCTCCAAACTGAACGGCCCACGGAACAAGCATATGCACCTGTATATCAAAAATCTCCATGGTAAGTGCCCTGAATGCTCCAACCGTCAACCGAAGTATTCATGGAACAAAGACAAGCAGCAAATTCTGATGAACAATGCACCCTATGCGAACGAAGACATTCTGGTCCATTTGAATCATGTAACGGACGAAACAATCGCTGCCATGAAGATGTCTCACCCTAGGAACATGCTGTTGAAAACGCTCCCTGTGCCACCTCCAAACGTACGGCCTCCCATCATGGCAGGGGATACTATACGGGGGGAAGATGACCTTACGTATCGGTTGCTTCAGATTCTCCGCGCCAACGACAAGTTGAAAAAGATGATAGAAGGGAAACGACCTTCTCACATCATTGCCACCGCCCGCGAATCACTCCAAACAGCAGTCACTGGATACATCAATCACCGTAAGCTTGGCAATTCCAGGAAACGGTCGTCGAAGCGTGAATACACCAGCGTGACGGCACGTTTGACTAAAAAGGAAGGCCGTATCCGTGGTAATTTGATGGGAAAGCGTTGCGATTTCACAGCTCGATCGGTTATCACTGGGGACGACAACCTGGGGATGCACGAAGTTGGCATTCCAAAGTCGGTGGCGGAAAAGCTGACCATTCCTGTAAAGGTGACCGACTACAACAAAGCGGATTTACAGAACATGTTGAATGAACCCAACTCCCCTGTGAAGTTTGTCATTCGACCGAATGGGTCCCGCGTCGATCTATCGTGTGTCAATAGGAAATCTATTATGTTGACTACTGGATTCACCATCGAACGGATTCTACAGGATGGTGATATTGTTCTGTTTAACAGGCAACCGTCCCTGCATAAGATGTCCATAATGGCGCACGAAGCCAGGATACTACCGTACTCTACGTTCCGAATGAATTTGTCCTGTACGACGCCGTACAATGCCGATTGTAAGTAAAATTCTTCTCTTCTTCTCTACACCTCCTCTTCTCTAACTTCTCTTACACCAAACAGTTGACGGCGACGAAATGAATGTCCATGCTCCACAAACGGTGGAAGCTCAGGCTGAAGCCCGCAATATAATGGCAGTCAAATACCAGGTGGTCTCTCCCCAATCGAACAGTCCAGTGATGTCGGTGATACAGGATTCATTGGTGGGTGCATACCTATTGTCTGCCCCTGGTGTGACACTCTCTCGATCCGAAATGATGCACTGTGTCATGTCTATCCCAGGGTGGGACGGTCAGTTGGATAAAAAGGATACGTACGACGGGAAAGATTTGATATCGATGGTACTCCCTATGGTGAATTGGAAACGCAACGACGTGGAAATACTAAAAGGTAAGCTTGTCCGTGGGCAGTTAAGTAAGAAGGTGTTGGGACGATCACAGGGCTCGTTGATTCACGTCATTTACAACGACTGTGGGCCCGATGAAACCATCCTCTTCATTCATCGTCTTCAAAAGGTAGTCCATACGTACCTTACGATCCGTGGGTTCTCCATTGGTATATCGGACATGATGACGGCGATGCACATCCGTGAAACGGTCCACAATGAACGAACTCAAGCCTTCAAAGACATTGCAAACGAAACGAATGAACTAGTAATTAACCAGCGGTTAAACATTTGTAGGGACAGCATGGGAAAGATGGTCCAGGAACCACTGAACGATTCGAACAGTTTCTTTTGCACGGTGAATTCTGGAAGCAAGGGAAGTTCCATCAATATATCTCAGATCATGGCTGTTGTGGGCCAACAGAATCTATGTGGAAAGCGTATTCCAAAGACATGGACCGATCGAACGTTGCCTCATTTTAAACGCGGGTCGGACGGACCACTAGAACGTGGGTTCATCCAGCATTCCTATGTCGAAGGGTTATCCCCTGCTGAAGTGTGGTACCACGCTATTGCTGGCCGTGAAGGTATGATAGACACAGCATGTAAGACATCTGTCACTGGGTACATTGAACGTCGTTTTATGAAGGCGTTGGAAAACATTAAAGTCCATTGGGACGGAACCGTTCGAAACTCTAGCAATGTATTGGTACAATTCAAGTATGGGGACGACGGTTTCGACGCAATGCGCGTTGAAAAGCAGCGAATCGATACGTTTGAATTTCCATCACAGATGTTTTATGGTGGTATACAAGAAGAATACGAACAGGTGGTCTCCGATCACCATTTCTTGAAGGATTTGGACAAATGGAAAGACCCATCGATGTGTGGATCGGCATGGTACATGCTGCCTATCAACGTGTCTAGGATTATCCACAATACAAAGACGCTGTTTAACTTTCCATCTAGAAAAGTAACGGAACAAGAAGTATACGAAACGGTACAGAAATTATTGGAATACATTGAAAACGACATGTTACAGATATTAATACGGGCAGAATTAAATTCTCAAAAAGTAGTGTGGCGCGACAAGCTCACCAAAGACAACCTGGATCTGATCGTCCACGAAATAAAGAAACAGTACGACATGATTCATTCCGTTGCTGGTGAATCTGTAGGCGCCGTGGCAGCTCAGTCGTTGGGCGAACCAGCAACACAAATGACTTTAAACACGTTCCATTTTGCGGGTGTGTCGTCAAAGAATGTAACTTTGGGTGTCCCCCGTCTCGAAGAATTGATCAACTGCACCAAAGGGGAAAAGATGAAGCAGCGAATAACGACGTTTGTATGCCCCGATATGGAACTCATGGTGAAACGGATACGTCACGTATGCTTTGCAGATCTGGTCCAATCGTACAAAGTGACGGAAACGCCGAATGCAAAGGAAGTGCAGTCCTTTATGGTATTCCCAGACCCTGAATTCAAACCAGCTGGAAACAAAACACTGGTACTGTATCTGAACGAATGGTACGATGTCCACTCCATCAAACAGGCCATCTATGGAACCTCTCGACTGGTTTGTGCATACACGGACGGTCCGAAGCCAATATTCCACATTGTAGCAAATGAACAATACAAAGATTTGGACATTTCGATGTACTACGAACAAGTATTGAAAAAGCAAACCATACGCGGCATTCAAGGCGCCGAATACACCAAAATAGTACAATCACCAGGTCAACCAAAATGCATCGAAACTTCTCTAGCCGATTTAACTACATTATTTTCAAACGGACTCGACTGCAATAACATCTATACCAACGACATTCACGAAATAGCAAAGGTGTACGGTATAGAAGCTGCACGTAGCGCCGTCTTGAAGGAAATTCGCGCCATCCTGTCCTTCTATGGGATATACGTCAACGTTAGACACATGCTGGTGCTGATCGACTGGATGACAAACTTAGGACAACTGACACCTTTGACGCGCCACGGTATACGCCATGTGGATGCAAGTCCATTGAAACGGTCTACGTTCGAAGAAGTGGTCGAAGTGTTCAACCAAGCTGCTTGCTTCAACGAAACGGATGAATTGGATGGCATATCCGAATGCATCATCGCTGGTGTACCACCGAACATTGGTGGCAAGTTTACTGAATGTGTTCTGGATGAAGTGATTGAACGTGAACATGCCATACCTAGACCCAAATCACCCGTTATAGAATGGTCGAACGATACGTACGATGCACCGTGGGGACAAGACGATGAATCAGACATATATGGAAACTTGGCAGCACCACCTATGTTGACTGCCCCTTCAATGTTTTCTGGCGCCAATCAATACGCGCCTTTACAAAACCCAATTGGACCGTATGTACCAGGCGGGCCCCCTCCTACATTTCATGGGTTCAACGCCCCCCAGAACGCATTTCACGGGTTCAACGCCCCCCAGAATGCATTTCACGGGGCGCCGATGTTTGGCGGGATAAATCCTCAACCACCAGCGCCGATGTTTGGCGGATTAAATCCTCAACCACCAGCATGTGGGTATCCTCCGTCGCCAAAGTACAACCCATACAACCCATCGGCAGAACGGCCTGAATCTCCAATGTCACCAGCGTATGATCCATTCGCGGCAGAACGGCCTGAATCTCCAATGTCACCAGCGTATGATCCATTTGCACCATTGACACTTAGACCAGAATCTCCGATGTCGCCTGCATATGATCCTCATGCTGGGACAGCATACGATCCGAATCAAGTTGGCGAAGGGCCTTCCATGGGTGCCGACTCCCCCAAGTCGCCAGCTTATGATCCTGGGTCTCCGATGTCGCCTGCGTATCCTCAGGATCATCAGGCTCCAGCGTACGATCCAACTCAAAGTCCTCCACGTGCTTCTCAGAAGCGGAAGGCATATTTCGAAGAATAACGCACGGTATTACCATATTGGCAGTTATTCCAATAACCATAACACAAATAAGATTATCAAAATTATGTTCAGTCACATTAAACAATAATCCTACCACCCCGCCCAACCAATCCCCCACAACGTTAGAGAAATTGCTTATGCTCATGAGAAGTGCATACAACGACCCCTCCACACCCTCGTTGCAAACCTGAGCCGCCTGAACAATGAGTGGCATCAGTATCAACTGGTTGAAAAACGACTCTGCTACACCATCACAAAGGACAAGCCAGAAATATGGTAGTATTTTACTTGCTACAAACAGCTGTGTCAATCGAAAGAGTGTCCCTCCAACAATCCCTATTCCAATGATCACTATGCTGTCTACCTTTAGCAGAAAACGATTGTACATGGTAGTTGCCAGTAGAAAGGACAGTGAAGCACTGATATTCATCCATGCGAAATCAACTGAAGTGAATTTCAATTCAGAGCGAAGGAAATACACATACAGGTCTGAATAGTCGGGGGCCATCATGATGAAAAAGAATATGTACACCAATGTTTTCTGTTCCTTTACGTTTTGAACCAATTTTCGAAACAGATTCGTCTGATTGTGTGGTACATCGTGTTTTGGCAGTTTCCACACCATGGCACTCATGGTTAGAGGACAAAGGGAGCATGCACGGAACACTCCTACGGCTCCCAATGAATCGTAGGCAACACCACTCAACAGTGCCCCCGCTAGTGTACCAAGGGCTCTGGCGGTCCAGCATTTGGTTTGGGTATCGCCTTTTATTGTCTCACGTTTCACCAATTCAACGGTGATGCTATCAGCACAGACGTCGGATATGCACAGTTGTCCCGATATGAACGTCAGTGCAACTACAAACCATGTCTTGTCTTGAATGAATAAGTGCATGTAAACGTACACAAAAGCTGCCAATAGACCAGACATGGATATGTAGGGCCGTCTCCTACCCCAGTCAAAGACCGCATATTTGTCGGATATGAAGCCATATAATGGTTTGACACACCACGGTGCTGACATGATACCAATACTCATAGTCATCGCTACTGGCGTAAATCTCAAGTGATCGATCATTGTAAACTGTATAGCTATACCAGTGAACGACAAACACCAGCCAAATGTAAAATAGCATAGGTAGAGGTACGTTAAGTTCATTTTCTATATATTTTTTTGATATATATAGATGGATTCATCTCGATTATTTATATATATATGCCTTTTAGAACACTCAAATGAACAGACGTACTGATATTGAAACTGGTGACGAGAAGGACGACAAGAAACGGAGATCCACCTATTTGATGCGAGAACAGGCTTCCTTCGTATCTCGCTCTTACATGATGTGTACTGTATTATTTATGATTACTGGTATTGCCATGGTGACGGCCGTGTTAGAGGGCGTTTACAAGGAGGTGGTCGTTGCGGAAAGCATTATGATAAGTGTATTTGGCACCATCTATGTCTTGCTACTTGCAGTGATGTGCTTTTGCAAGACAAACGAAACACTGAAGGTTGCAATACTACTGTTTATTACAGGTTTCATAGGAGTGGTGTCGGGGTTTATGATTGGTATAAATTTAAAAACGGTGGTCGATCACCTACAAGATAAAAAATAAGATATTTTCATATAAATATTCGTAGCAAATTAGTATTTTTATCTCTATAAAAGGAGACCCTTTTCTATATTAGTCTCGCAAAAAATGATTGTCGTTAAAAGAACTGGTACCGAACAAGAATTCCAAACAAACAAGATGTCGCAATTTATATCCAATATGGTCAATATCCTGCCCAAGTTACACGGTGTAGACGTCTCCAAGACCGTTAAATCGATAAAAAAAGGATTAACGGATAAAATGGCATCGGATGAAATCCTAAGCTATGTTGCGAACCACTGTGCCTCTCTTGGAAGTCACTCGCATGACTATTCGATTTTGGCGGGACGAATATCCACCATTATGGTTTACAACGTCACATCATCGTCATTTACTACTGCCATGAAACGAGTGACCGATATTCTTTTACCATCATTTGTAGAAAAGGTACTGGCGTACAACTACGATCAACACATTATCGAGACCAACGATTTTACGTACGACGTCATGGGGATAAGTACGCTAAAACGGTCCTATCTCTTACGGGACAGTAACGGGATCGTAGAACGACCACAGTACATGCTGATGCGTGTGGCCGTATTTTTGTGTGATACACCAGAGGAAGCCGTGATCACCTATCAGGCGATGTCCAATGGGTTGTACACCCATGCATCCCCGACCCTGTTTCACTCTGGTATGAAACAGCACCAGCTAGCGTCCTGCTTTTTGATGACCATGAAGGACGATTCCATTGAAGGGATCTACGACTCTATCAAAGACACGGCCCTAATATCCAAGTCAGCTGGGGGGATTGGCATTTCAGTGTCCAATATCCGCGCCAAAGGAAGCCCGATTGCGGGGACAAACGGCACTTCAAACGGTCTGGTCCCGATGCTACGGGTCTTAAACAACACCGCCCGCTACTGTGATCAGGGGGGAGGTAAACGCAAAGGATCGTTTGCCATTTTTATTGAACCCTGGCACGCTGACATTTTTGATGTATTGTCACTTAAATTGAATCACGGGTTAGAAGAGGAACGTGCACGCGATCTCTTTTATTCGCTGTTCATTTCTGACTTATTCATGAAACGGGTAGAGGCAGATGGAGAGTGGAGTTTATTTTGTCCTACCGAGGCACCACAGTTGCAAGAAACATACGGAGATGCGTTTGAAACCGTCTACACCATGCACGAAGAAATGGGACTTGCAAAACGTAAAGTTAGTGCCAGGGATCTGTGGAATAAGATAATTGCAACTCAGATGGAGACTGGCACTCCCTATTTGGTCTATAAGAATGCATGCAATTCAAGGAGCAATCAGTCTCATTTGGGAACGATTAAGAGTTCCAATCTATGTGCAGAGATAGTTGAATTCAGTTCTCCGAACGAAACTGCCGTGTGTACATTGGCATCTATTGCACTGCCAAAGTTTGTGGGTGCCAATGGGTTCAATTACGACAAGTTGGTAGAGACCGCTGGGTTGGTCGTGAAGAACTTAAACCACGTCATTGACAAGACATCGTACCCCGTGGAGTCCGCGCGTAGGTCTAACACGCGCCATCGCCCTATGGCCATAGGGGTTCAGGGACTAGCGGACGTTTTTCAGAAGCTAGGTCTACCGTACGATAGCGCGGAGGCTGCGAAGTTAAACACTCTTATTTTTGAATCGATATACTACGGTGCAGTAAAACAATCGTGTGATCTGGCAAAAGTACATGGACCGTACGAATCGTTTAAGAATTCTCCTTCCTCGTACGGAAAATTCAACTTTGACTTATGGAACCATACCCCATCAGACCGATACGATTGGGCCCGTCTCATGGAAGAAATGATGAACACTGGCATGCGAAATTCATTGCTCACAGGGTGCATGCCAACCGCCTCCAGTGCATCTATTCTAGGGAATACCGAATCGTTCGAACCCCGTACATCGAACCTCTATGTCAGAAGAGTTCTGTCGGGTGAATTCATGATCATGAACAAGTATCTCGAAGCGGCATGTCGCAAACGAAATTTATGGACACCAGAACTCCGTGATCAAATCATTAAAAACAGAGGCTCAGTTCGAAACACGGACTTACCAGACGATATCAAAAAGACATTCCGCACCGTGTGGGAGATGTCTCAGAAAGCGTTGATTGATCTGAGTAGGGGTAGAGCACCTTACATCTGTCAATCGCAATCTCTTAATCTATACCAGTCTGCACCGACAAAGAATTCACTTACCTCGATGCATTTCTACGCATGGAAACAGGGTCTTAAGACAGGTCAATATTACCTGAGATCTCAGCCAAAGGTAAATGCGGTAGCATTTACCGCAAAGCAGGTCAAAGAGAAAAATGGGTACAAACTACCACTGGATGGCTATACGGTGTACACGAAATCGCAATGTCAAACGTGCGATGACATCAAAAAGATGCTACCCGAAGCCCATTACGTGAATTGTGACACCTACCTGGAAGACGTCGATGAATTCCTTGATTTCATGGAGTCCTTGTCGGACAAAGCTCCGTCTACATTTCCAATGGTATTCTATAACAAACAATACATTGGTGGACTAAAGGACGTATCTGGTACCGTTGAGGAAAATGCATGTGTCTCTTGTTCCGCGTAAACTCGTTTTTAACTATATATATAAGATTATCTTACCTAAAATGTCATGTAGAATATGTCTAGAAGAAGATGGACCGTTTGTATCGCCTTGTGCATGCAAAGGGACCACTGCCTACATCCACGAAGGATGCCTAAACCAATGGATTGATACGTCTGGTGCAACCGAATGTGAAATATGCAAGGAAGAGTTTCTTAAGGAGGAAACTTGTTCCTGGGAACCAGTGAAATACATCATGTCCTGCTGTGCATGCAGGCCAACATTGTCCACTGCCAGGTCACTTGCATTACGCATGGGATTTACAATCATTGGTATTACCCTTATACTGTTCGTCTCCATCCCAGTAGACTATTTCATTTTCATGAGCATTCTAGTGAACGTATCCGTTGTTACCAGTGGAGTTATCATGCAATTGTTGATCGAAGAAGACATTGAACTCTATAACGTATTAATGGGTTGGAAACTCTGCTTCTCCATACCATATGCATGTGTTATAGTCGTAGAATACCTGACGTTGGCAGAAGGGTGCGATGCGGCGTGCATGTCCATATCCCACATATGCGACAAACGGTGCCCATACGTGGGACGGTTTACAAGGGAACAGACGAAATTGTTACATGCTATGTTTATAGACGTTATCAATGTATTAATATTTATATGTATTCGAGCCACGGTGATGTGTTTCGTTCACATGCGAAGTTTAAAATTTAAAGACCGTTCCGATGAAATGGAGTCACTACTGGACCATGCCTCTTCTTCGTCAGGTACCACGAGTAGTTCCGACTCCGATGGCTCCTTCGACAGGTCTTCGTCTTCCGATATTCTAGATCCAGCCACAAATGACAGGATCGACAGCGTGATATAGACAATAGCACTGATAGACGCGTAGATCGTCCACACCTGGTTTAATTTATAACGCGGGTTGCAGATTGAATTGCATCCCCAATACCAACAATGTCCAATGTTTGGCATAGCAGCCGCATCGAGCTCCAATGTACCACCACTATTGGCAGCAGATGCCAATACAGCAGCATTTGCACTGTCGTAGTTGAATACGTTACCCCAATCGACCAAATCACTTCCACCACCAATGTCTCGGTTGTTGATATTATCGAGGTCGAATGCATTGAATTGACAATCGGTTATACTGGAAACCGTTTCGACCGTCTCGTACCTAGCCACAGGACAACCAGTGAAAGAAGTATCTGCACAGGTCCCAACACCGTCGTTCCAACCCCATTCATGTAAAATACCACGCTTGTTCAAACGAAGGAATAGAAGGACGACCTGGACAATGAAAAATGCAGCAAAGAGAGCCCCGCTGATGAACTGGGGGGTAGACATGGCCAGACGGAGTTTGCTTCCTACTATTCCATAACTACCGACGACTCCTATCAGAAAACTACTACCAGCGAGTACCAATTCTACAATTGAATATATCCCTGGTGCATCTGGTTGTAGTGTTGTATCAGAAAACACATTTAAATCGAATAAGAATGGGAGCGAGGTGAATAGACCCGACGTTACCCAAAACCCATGCGATATACTCAATAGTGATATCGAAAACAATAAATTGTTTGCTTTGCTGCTCATCGTATAAGATAGTATAGTGAGAATTAAATAGTATATAATATTTGTTTACCATAAGCTTCTGTTTAAAGGCGAACGAGACCGCCATCGTTTAGGAGACTTCCATCGTCGCTTCCTTCTAACCACGCGTGGTTTTTTCACTGGCGCGTCCACCTTCTTTGGCTTTGTTTTGAAACGCTGCTTGTAGGTGCGCTTAAAGACAATTGGCATGGTAGTCGATGCGGTTATTGACTTGCCGTGGAAATCGATTGCTTCGAGGTAGCACGATGGTGGAACCCCATTGAATATAGACTGGAGAATTCGTTCGATACAATCGTCCATAGAAATGGATGCTTTGTTGTGAGAAATGGTGTTCACTTCATCGGAACTTTCGAAACGATATTGAATTTCCATCTTGTAAACTGGATTCGTTGATTTATACTGCATTATACGTCTTTGGGGTTTTGCTTTTCAGTTTATGGACTATGCGGTTATCACAATTAGAACACTGTACGTCGTCGTCACCTGATAAAAATACAGCCGAATTGCAAGAATCGCAAATATATTGAATCGAATTTTTTAATTCGACGTCTTGCTTGAATCGTTTCGGTGCCCGTTTCAATTGAATTGGTTGCGCCTTCGGTAATTGCTTTAAACTGAATAGAGCCAAGGCATCCATTTAATGATTTGCTATATATTATTTTTTATTGTAGTACACTCTTATACAATTGCACTGGGTTGAACCAGTCCGAATGGAATGGGTCGTAGGGTGGGTCGTAGGGTGGTATGGATTGTTAACATGTAGTTAGAAACTGTTAAAACTATATTTGAATTGTTACATAAAAATAAGAAATCAAAGTAAACTCAATCAAAATGCCGTGTAATTCTACCAATTCATCCAGTACACCCAATGCATTCCGAATTGCTCAATTTAATGCGCGACGCAGGTTTGAACGCCGTAGACGCCGAATTGAACGCAGTAGAATGGTTAGACACCAGTGTACCCAACCTGATTGCGATTTCTATACATTTTCCAGACACAATCTAAGAAGACACTTACTAGCACTACATATGATCCTTAACCAGACGTGGCACCAGTGTACTCATTGTGAATACAAGTCGCTCCAAAGAATAAACCTAAGAAATCATCTTGCTCACGCTCACCCACCAACGCCCGAATGAACTAAAAATCTTTAAAACTTTAATTTAAATTTATTGGGAAGCAAAATATCCCTGGCACTGTTGATACTCTTCATTGTTTCTTTATCACCGCCTTTATCTGGATGGTTCTCTTTGGCTTTTTTCCTGTAGGCGCGGCGTATTTCAGCCTGTGTTGGGTTGGATTTCATGATTCCTAATATTTGCCTAGCTTTAGCTTTCTCATCCATAGGTAGAGCTCTACTTCTATTATTCCAATAACCGTAGCCTTCGTAGTCTTCGTCGTCGTTTTCCGAACCCTCCTCGTCATCGCTAGTAAATTCATCACCGCTATACGTCGGGTCAGGGTACTTGTCATTCCACAGTTCTTCCACTTTCTTAAATTTAACCATCATTTCATCGTACTCTTTCTTAGCCACGCTTGTATCTGGCGAGTCCTTGCTGGTCCAATCCATTGAAGAATCCTGGTGATCAAACGAAATCATTAATGTTGTCATCCTATCTTTTTTTCCCACGTTGTGCAAAGAGGAAGCTCCACCAAAAGTAAACCCATGCTTTTCCAAAATAGGAAAAATACCAGTGCCGTGATCGTCTGTCTCCCAATCGCTTGCACTCTCCGCTGCCACGTCCACCATATACCACGGCGTGTACACGCACATAGGATTCGTTGGATGACGTTGTAGTGGTTGTGCACAGAGCTCGGAAAACCCTGCTAAGCCTATCCTCGATTGTTGTTGTATTAAGTGCCTTTGTAAATCTGAATATAATTCATCTCCTTCAAGGGCACTCTTCCAGGGGCGATCAATATCTATAAAGAATGCTGCTGGTCTGTACATTTGTTAGATTTAGGGCTAAGATATATATAACATAAAATTACATTTAGCATTCGTTAATCGAATAATAAACCTACAGTATTAGACTAAAAATCTAAATTCGATTTCAATGGTATGGTTTGTTCGCTAGCAGGCTCTATTCTATTTATTTGTCTTGGTCGAGCCAGGTAGTAGATGGCAAAAATAATAATTATTATTAGACAAATTAGAGAAAAGTAATCCGCAGGTGTCCATTGAACTGCCATCGTTTTGTTATATACAAATACATATATATATATCGATAAAAACTAGTTCAATACTATGATACAACTAAGACTATAAATATATATATTTAAATATGTAAATGTTCGGCTATTGTGTATGGTATACCATCGATCGATCACATAGACTAAACGTATTAATACATCGTTTAGCTCTACGGTTTAGAACAGATTTCTTTCCAGGACATATAACTTTACACAGCCATATGACGAAACAAAATGCATCACATCATTATGCCCTCCAATGTAAAATTACGAAACCATGGTTCCACTCCCATGGGAGTACATACCAGACAAAAACAACCAGTAGTACGAAGGAGGTATTCTATGCCATTCAACAAAACTATTTAATGTATAATGAACCACGTCTAGGGACATACCATGTATCATTAGCGTACCGTGTGAATGTACCGTTTACGGAGGAAGACATTTTGTATGCTGCAAGCCTAATTCCAGTGGACAATATATGGGCAGAAGATATGTACTTGTCATTGAATGATTGTGGTACAATCTTACCGAAACACTGGATTCAATTAAAACGTAACATTTAACCGTATGCTATTTCTATGTCATAAAAACCGTTAATGGTATTACCTATTCTTAAAAATAGATAGCAAAAACCGTATAGTCGCTAAGTACAAACTACCCCAAAAAAATACATGCACACAGGCAATTTTGGGGTTTTTGACAGGTGAATACTATCCATAATACAGGTAATAATTGATGACAGCAGGAACACATCAAAGGCTAGCATGGACACAGGTAGTTGTAAAACACCTTAGGCCGTATACAGCAGGG
>Ga0209533_1002818_pt1 | contig 15625 bp, 15 predicted proteins | sample COG_04_FD_184748 | JGI IMG/M metagenome (GOLD analysis project Ga0209533, IMG submission 184748) | Pelagic Microbial community sample from North Sea - COGITO 998_met_04 (SPAdes) (version 2) | ecosystem: Environmental > Aquatic > Marine > Neritic zone/Coastal water | place: Helgoland, sampling...
GAGAACGGTATCCCACTTCTTTTTCCAAACAAACGAATGGGCGAGCTCTGCCCAAAATGCTTCTGGATGCGAAACACTCTGTTTATAGGCTGATTGGTACTGCTCGATACTGTTTATCTTCTTCATAGGTCTAAATCTTGTTAAATATACTAAAATTTAAAAGCCTCTTTGCTTTGGGGATGGCTCTAGTTATAAGGCATAAAAAAACCGACGCAATGGTCGGTTTTAATACTATGTATTTTAAAAATAAAATTTATTTGTTTCGGTATTTCAAAATCAAAAAAGGAACGTTAGCCAGAGTAACTGTCGATACAATCATAACATAAAAAGAGGTAGTAGGCATTGTGCGCAAGAGGTAGGCAGCAACAGAAAGTAGTAGTGTAATCAAAATAATAATTCGAGTGGCTTTTCCATGACTGTAACCCATATCCAATAATAAATGGTGTATGTGGTTTCTATCTGGTGAGAAAGGAGATTTTCCATTCAGAATTCTAACTGTAAATACACGAAGCGTATCTATTGCAGGATAGGAAAGTACAACGAAAGCAAAAACGGGACTTATAGTTCCCTCAGCATCGAGCGGGAGGTCTGTTACTCGTATGGCAAAATAGGCCATTAACAAACCCATACTCAAGGTACCACTATCTCCCATAAATATTTTTGCAGGAGGCTTGTTGTAAAACCAAAAGCCAAGTAGTGCCCCAAAAACGGAAAAAGCCAACACGGTTTCTAAATAAGCGCCATTGTATAAAAATACCAAGCCAAAACATACCAATACAAACATTCCAATAGAAGATGATAAAGTATCAATACCATCTATTAAATTGTAGGCATTGATGAAAAAGGTAATCACAAGTATAGAAAAAGCGTACGAAAACCAAATGGGTAAAGTTTCAAGTCCAAGCACCCCATGAAAAGATTCGACTCTTATGTCTGCGTTCCACACCAAGATAACAGCTACAAGAAGCTGAACGTAGAATTTTAAATGTGCTTTCAAATCGACCAAATCGTCTAGAATACCCAATACAAAAAGCAAGAGCACCCCAAAGAGTAATAAGAAGTAGTTTTTAGGATTGTCTAAAGAAGAAAAATCTGAAATAAAAAAGTACAACTGAGAAAATAAAAAACCAATGTATATAGCAACTCCACCAAGTCTTGGCACATAGCCCTTATGAACGTGCCGGCCTTCACCATATTCGCCGAGAAGGCGTTTTTTTATGGCTAGCTTTATGACCAAGGGAACACAAATACTGGTAACTGCAAATGCAATAATGAAAACGATTATGGAACCTATAGAGATGTGGGGCATATATTTTAATTAAAATTAATCTAGTTAAAAAAGTATTCGTAAATATTGTACCTGAGTTTTATTGTTGACTAACAAACCTACCCTTTATTAATTTAAAGATTAATTAGTACTATAAAATGTCAAAAGACTAAACTTTTTTTATTTCGTGATACATCTTATTTATTTGCTGTACATTTTTTGGTAATATTCTTGGTACTTCCCAGAGGTTAGTTGAGTTAACCATAAAGTATTTTCTAAATACCAAGAAACTGTTTTTTCAATACCTTCTTCAAATTGTAAAGAGGGCTCCCATCCTAATTCATCCTTTAGTTTTGTCGAGTCTATTGCGTAACGTAAATCGTGCCCAGCCCTATCCGTGACATAAGTGATTAACTTGTCAGAAGTTCCTACTTCTCTTCCAAGAAGTCTATCTACTGTTTTAATAATAACTTTAATCAAGTCGATGTTTTTCCATTCGTTAAAACCACCAATATTATAGGTGTCTCCTCGTTTTCCTTTGTGAAAAATGACATCAATAGCCCTAGCGTGATCATTTACAAACAACCAATCTCTAACATTATCTCCTTTACCATAAACAGGTAAGGGTTTGCTGTTGACTATATTATTGATAAATAACGGTATCAATTTCTCTGGAAATTGATACGATCCGTAATTATTAGAACAATTTGAGATAACAATCGGCAAACCATAGGTATCCGAAAAAGCTCTTACAAAATGATCTGAAGATGCTTTAGAAGCTGAATAGGGCGAATGTGGATCGTAATTGGTTTGCTCTGTAAAGTACCCATCTGCCCCTAAAGAACCATATACCTCGTCCGTTGAAACATGATAAAATAATTTATTCTCAAACTGACCATCCCAATAGTTTTTTGCAGCTTGGAGTAAACTTAGAGTACCCATCACATTTGTCTGTGCAAATGAGAACGGGTCTTCAATAGAACGATCTACGTGAGATTCTGCTGCCAAATGAATTACATTATCAATTTGATAGTCTTCAAACGCTTGCTTGACCTTTTCTAAATCACAAATATCACATTTCACAAAGGTGTAATTTCCTTTGTCTTGAATGTCTTCCAAATTCTGAAGATTACCAGCATAGGTTAGCACATCCATATTTACAATATGATATTGTGGGTATTTATTCACTAATAACCTCACCAAATGAGAGCCAATAAAACCTGCACCTCCAGTTACTAAAATATTTTTCATGAGCTAGTTAATGATTTTTTCTATACATTCTTTTAAAGAATCTCTCCAGTAAGGAATTTTAATTTTAAAATCTGATTTTATTTTCGACTTATCTAATACAGAATACTGAGGTCTTTTTGCTAAAGTAGGGTAGTCTTTGGTTTGTATTGGGTGTACTCTACAGTTAATATTTCCAAATCCCATAATGGCCATAGCAAAATCATACCAAGAAGCCACACCTTCATTAGAGTAATGATAGATTTTTCCTTGTTCACTTATTTTCCTATCAGTATTTTTACATAGTACTTCCAAACAAGTTTTTGCAAGGTCTTTGGCATAAGTAGGAGTTCCTAATTGATCAAAAATTACACCTAAAGATTCTTTTTCACTGCCCAAACGAAGCATTGTTTTCACAAAATTATTCCCAAAGGATGAATACAACCATGAAGTTCTAACGACAATTGCATCTAAAGTGCTATTTATAACCGCCAATTCTCCGTCTCTCTTGGTCGATCCATAAACTCCAATTGGACTCACTGGATCCGTCTCTTTGTAAGGCGAAAAATGGTCTCCACTAAACACGTAATCAGTTGAAATATGAATTAACTTTCCATTTACTTTTTGTAATGCTTTTACAATATTAGAGACCCCATCTGAATTTACTTGTTTAGCAACCTGAGCATCTTCCTCTGCCTTATCTACCGCTGTATATGCAGCACAGTTGATAACAGCATTAATATTATTTTTGATTATACAGTTTTGTAATTCCTCAAAATTATAAATATCTAATTCTGGTAAGTCTTTAAAAATAAAACTTTCCAATTTATACGATGGCGAAAGCTCCCGAATTTCTGAGCCTAATTGTCCATTTGACCCTGTAATTAATATATTCATTGCTTAAAAATTAAAAGGCGAATCTAAATCTTTAAAGAATATTAAATTTTTATCTTTTACTGATAACTGAACTTCTTCCTCGAGTAAACCCCAATCTATATTCAAGTCTTTATCATCATATCTAATTCCGGAATCATATTCTGGTGCATAGGTATTGTCTACTTTGTAGGCAAAAACAGCAGTATTGCTCAAAACAGAGAATCCATGTGCAAAACCTCTAGGAACAAATAATTGCTTTTTATTTTCTCCTGTTAATTCGATAGCTACTTGTTTACCATAGGTTGGCGAACCTTTCCTGATATCCACAGCAACGTCCATTACTCTTCCTTCAATACAACGAACTAACTTAGCTTGGCTGTATGGTGGCTTTTGAAAATGCAGCCCTCTTAAAACTCCTTTCGAGGATTTAGATTCATTGTCTTGCACAAATTTAATAGGATATATATTTTCTTCAAATTTCTCTAAATTAAAAGATTCTGAAAAATATCCTCTATTGTCTCCAAAAACTGAGGGCTCAATGATGTAAACACCTGATATTGCTGTTTTAATAAACTTCATTATTCTTTTATAATATTTAGGAGATATTGACCGTAACCATTTTTTTTAAGCGGCTCAGCCAATTTCTTTACTTGTGATGCATTAATGTATTTCATTCGATAAGCGATTTCTTCTATGCAAGCTACTTTTAGTCCTTGACGTTTTTCTATTGTTTCTATAAAGCCCCCAGCTTCCATTAAAGAATCATGCGTTCCTGTATCTAGCCATGCAAAACCTCTACCTAACAACTCTACCTTTAATTTTTGTTGTTTTAAATATTCTTGATTTACAGAGGTAATTTCCAGCTCCCCCCTGTAGGATGGTTTTATTTTTTTTGCAATTTTAACAACGTCATTTGTATAAAAGTACAATCCGACTACTGCAAAATTTGATTTAGGGTCATTAGGCTTTTCTTCAATAGAAGTTACACTTCCTTTTTCATCAAATTCTGCTACCCCGTAGCGTTCAGGATCATTTACAAAATATCCAAAAATCGTTGATTTACCTTTAGCTGCGTTATTTACAGCATTTTGTAAAATTCCTGAAAAAGCGTGTCCGTAAAAAATATTGTCACCAAGCACCAAGCAAACGTCATCAGTTCCAATAAATTCTGCTCCAATAATAAAAGCTTGAGCAAGTCCATCTGGACTAGGTTGTTCTTTATAAGTTAAGCTGATCCCTATTTCGCTACCATCTCCCAATAATTTCTCGAAATTCGGCAGATCTTCTGGTGTAGAAATAATTAAAATTTGTTTTATCCCAGCCAACATTAACACAGACAAAGGATAGTAAATCATGGGCTTATCATAAACAGGTAATAACTGTTTGGATACTCCTTTTGTAATAGGGTACAATCTGGTGCCACTTCCTCCTGCTAATATGATTCCTTTCATTTCTAAAAATTTTGTAATTAAAACAAATCACCATATGCTTGGCTAATATATTTCCAAGTGTATAGTTCTTTTGCAATAAGATTCATGTTTGTTCCAATTAAGTTTAAATCTTTACGATCTGTATTATTTAATAATGAAATGAGATCTTCCTTGTTATCAAAATAAGCTGCCTTACCTTTTGTGGTCTCTTTGTTATACTGGATTCCATATGTAAATACAGGCAATCCTAACTGCATTGCCTCAACTAAAGATGGATTTGTGCCACCAGCACTATGACCATGAATATAAACACTGCAATTGCTTCTTAATTGATTTAATGTTTTTTGATTATAGATAGGGTCAAGTAAATGTATGTTTTTAAACTGTTCATGTTTAATTTTTAATTCCTTGCCGTATTCACTGTTATTCCAATTACCAACTATTACTATGTTGTGATCTGGTAACTCGGAAAAAGCGTCTAAAATAATATGAATATTATTTTCAGGCTCAATTCGACAAACCTTAAAAGTGTAATCACTTCTTACAAAAGAGTGCTTTTCTATTAACTCACCATCAAATGATTCGTTGGTAACATGATCTGCTCCATAAGCAATTAAATGACTACTAGCACCATACTCTGATTTCACATAATCAGTTATAACTTTATTATCAGTAATTATTTCATCCGCGCATTTAACGGCTATTTTTTCAGAAAATTTCAAAAACCATCTTGCGAATTTGCCCCACTTTTCTCTTTTCCACTCTAAACCGTCTATATTTACAATTATTTTGTTTTTACTAATTCTTTTTATCACAGGTAAAATTATACATCCAGAAACACCTAAAATTAATAAAATATCTGAATTTTTAAGTGATTTGAAAATAGATACAATGTCATACGGGATGCTTTGAATACCGTTTGCCCTTAGGTTAATATAGTTTAGTTTTGCATTATTATGTTCTAATAGCTTTCTATCATATTCTTTTGAACTACAATAAACCGTCATGTCATAATTAGTTGCTAGGTTTTTGGTTAGATACTCTGTAAGTGTTTCAAATCCACCATATTTAGCTGGAATACCAACGATTCCTATTATTGCAACTTTATTTTTCATTTCAATTTTAATGAAGAAATTTACTATTGGTTTTTAGCCGTTCCACTACCCAAGAACTTGCTTTTAACGGATACCATGTTTTTAAAATTCCTCCCAAGCCATTTTTTTATTTTACTATCCCCTTGTTTATCAGGGAACCAATCTGTAGTTCTTTGGTCATATATCTGTTGCACATGACTAGAAAATGCATATGTAGCAATTGATGTTCTAAAATTACCCTCCGGGAAATTGGTGGGTTTGTAACCGTGTAAGGTATAATCATGACATTGTTGAATAATGAGAGTATTGAAATCAACATCACACTTTTTCGCTTCGCCAGTTCTTAAATCTTTTAGCTCAAGGTGCCCTCCATATTCTTGTTTCCAATTCTTATTCATGTATAAAAGTAAGTTTACTTCTCGCCACCAGTTATTATTTATTGGATGATAGTTATAATCTAAATGCATATCTAAGAAAGAGCTTTTCCTTCCCTGATGTAATCCTCCTCCGTGATTTTTTGGATCAACAAAAACCTTTTGTCCTGTAATAAAAGACAGAAATTCGTTCATTTCATTGGAACTTAAATCGTCTTGTAATTCTTTTAATAGGGGACTTATTTCACCATAGTTGGATTTTTCAAACTTATTTTTAGCAAACATATAATCTCTACTCTTGTTGTCTAAGACAGGAATAGTTTCAAAAGTTTCAATTAACTTCTGTTCATCACAAATATCTTTTAATACTAAATGTGGAAATGGCTGAGCTGTTAAATACTTTAATCTATATTTATCTCTATTCTCTAATAATTCGTTAAATTTTATCATTTTTTTACTGTCTTGTTTTGGTTAGAAAGACATTTTTCATACGCTGAAATGGTTTGTAAAGCAGTCTTGTTCCAAGTGTATTCTGTCTTAATTAAATTTAGAAATTCCTCATTAAAATCAGAATTCATTGCTTCTTGTATTTTAGTTTTAATATCTTCTATGTTATCTGGTTCACAGTAAAAAGCGTAGTCTTTAAAATAATCTCTGACGGTACCTTTATCAGAGACAACAATGTTACATTTAGCATATGCAGCTTCTAAACTTACTAGTCCTGGAGTTTCAACCCAACTTGTAAGAACATTGACTTTAGCTTCCATCATATGCAAAAAAACTTCTTCTTGCGGAATATGTGAAATAAACTTAACATTTCCTCTTTTAGCTGCTAATTTTTTTAATTTTTTTAAATAGCTACTACTATTTGGACCAGCATTTCCGATAAATCTAATTTCATAATTAGTATTAATCATTGCTTTAAGGAAATTAAGTTGATTTTTCCTGGAATCGATTCTAGCTACAAACGTAATTAAATTATCATTCTTGAAGATGTTGTTTTTAGACAATATTTCATCAAAAACACTTAAATCTATTGAATTATTAGCAATACTATAATTTTTATAATTTAATCCTAATCTAGTATTCAAAGCGTTCATTTCAAGTTCAGCATTTGGCAAAAACCAATCAATTTCTTTTGCTATATCTCGTTGATTTTGCAAATAAGTCTTCTTAATACCATTTAAGTAAACTCTTTTTCTGTTTAAAAGAAACTTACCGATCGATTTAACTAATTCAAACCCATTAATTCCGAAAATTTTAAATATTAAGCGCTGTATGGGAGGAGCTCCGTTAAGAGCATAATCATCAAATGGCCAATATATAGTTGATAAGATTTTTTTTCCTTTAAATTGTTGACGATCAATTTCTTTCAAATAATTTTGATTGTCGTAAACCCAAGTAAGATCTGTCAAATGTATAATATCGTAATCATTATAATTTACGCCTAAAGAGGAGGTTGTTATATCACACATGACCCCAAGAATTTCTAGATATTTTCTTGTTTTTAATATTTGAATTTGCATACCTCCTTTTACATCATAAAAGCTGTGTTTGACACAAAATAGAACTTTAATTTTCATAATTATTTTTTATTTTCGAAATACCCCGTTGTTTCATAGAGATAAATTCTATGGATTAGACTACTCCTAACTTTTAAGAAACTATACAGATATGAAAAATTTGTTTTAACCAAAAAAAGTTTTGTGAAATACTTTATTTTATATAAATTTTGTTTCCTGTCTCCTTTCCCGTAATTAATAACTTTATTTTTTAGTTCATTTTCATTTTCTGGAAGAAGCCAATAAACAATTGATCTAATTTCTTTGTAGAATGGTCCAAATTTTTCAATTAAATTAAATGCAAATTTAGTATCCTCTGCAGTATGAGAATTTTCAGGATATCCATTAATGGAAGCCCAACATTCTTTTTTAAATGCTATGGATCTAGATGATGGTAAAAATTTAGGACTATAAAAGGCGCGTTTAGATGGGGTAAATATTTTAGCTAATTCTTCTTCAAAATCATTATTAAACTTGCAAGTATAATAACCAGCAACTATATTATTGTTTAACAAAGCTTCTTTCATAAATTTCACAAAATCTTTATCTAATCTACATCCTGCATCTGTGACAATAATATCTGAATGTTTCGCGTTTTGAATGCCAATATTTCTTGCTGCTGCTATAGGTCCGATGTGAAATTTTTTATTTAGGGTGTTATCGACTATCAAATTAATATTTAACCCATCTTTACTGTAGTCAGTAATTTTATTAACTGTATCATCAGTAGACCCTCCATCCACAATGACGATCTCATCAGGTAAAATACTTTGGTTTTTTAAATCTTTTAACAGGTTTTCAATGTTGTTTTCTTCGTTAAAAGTTGTAATTATTAATGATGTCAAATTTTATGTTTTTTGGTGAATAATTTAAAAAAATTAAAATAAAATATAGCTAGTATTGGGATAACCCATAGATTATATAAAAAATTAAAGACAATTACCAATAGCATAATTATGTTAATCTTTTTTGTGGTTTTAGTGGTTATTAGCATAGTACCTATATATAATATTAATCCTATTAGACCCAATTTTAATAGGAAGAAACTGCTAAAATTATGAGTAGTATAATATAAGCCACTATTTAATTGATCGGAGGAATAACTTTCTAGCCCTACCCCTGATATATTCATTGGATAGGCGTTAAAAGTATATGTACCATTAATTCCTTTTCCAAATAAAAGAGTAACAAAATTTTGAGAGACTTCATGAAAAACATTGCTAAACTCGATAAAACGGACTTTCCCCGAACCCGACATTTCATAATCGGCGAAAAAGATGTTAATGATGTTAGTTTTCCAAATAAAAAAACGATAAAGACGGTAATTGGAATAATACAAAATTACCGGAAGTGATAATATTAATGAAGAAAAAATAGCCATTATTTTTAGTTTCCCAGGAAATTTTATTCTTTTAGACTTGAAGGTTGCGCAAATTACTAGAAAGAATGAGATCATAATTAAGGCTCTAGAAAAATAGATTAATGATAACAAGAAGCCAATATGATGAAAAACACCTAGTTTATATCCATTGTATATAAGCATAACATATACGGAAAGAGTTAAATAGGGAGACAGAGCAAAATCTAATCTTAAGTTATCAAATATAAATATATCCCCAAATCCAAAAAATAAAACTCTGTAGCCTAATATCATCGAGCAGGCTATTAAAAAGGGAACTATTTCAGGACGCTTATTACTGAAGAATATTGTCCCCACTAATAAATAAACAAAGGGTTTTATGACGCCAAAAGAATTGTATTTTGGTGCATTCAATATCCCATGCTCAAAATACATATTTAAAAGAAGTGAGAGAATTATTACTCCTATACAAACAAAAACATAATTGAATTGAGTTTTATTTATTTGATATTTAAACATACATAAACCAGCGTGAAATAGTGTTAATAGTAAAAGTATATTAAATGACCCAAAGGTAATGGAATGCATTGTGTAATACGTTAAACCATTGTCAAGCAATGTATAATCATCTAAAATAGATCTTGGGAAAGTAGGGATCAAAATATAGTACCCTAATAATATGAACAGCGCTTTATTTTCATTCCTAATAAGAGTATAGAGATACGATACAATGTATATAGAAATGAGTATAAGAGAAATTTTCTTTTCATACATATATTCAATGTGCAGAAAAGTAAAAACAATTACTATAAGAGAAACAACAAGAGTTTCTAAATTACTACGTCGAAATAACATTCTGAATTTAATTTTTTAGATATAGCAACCTTCGTAGGATTTTCCGGGTATCCAAAGCTCAAGAACATTGTTATTTTATAATATTTTGGTAGTTTGAGTATTCTATACAGGGCAAGAGATCTTTTTATACTTAGGCAAGCATTTAAAGGACAACTAACAAGTCCGTTAAGAGTAAGAGAATTGATAAGTTGCATTGCAAAAAGGCCAGAATCAAAATCTGTTTGATCTTTTTCTAAAAACCCAAAAGCTCTTCTGTCAGAAAGAACTAGGGCAAGGTTATAAATTTCATCTGCAAAACCTCTGTTGCCATTTTGGTGTTTTAATACGTTATTAATTATGTTTTTATCTTGTATATACAGTACTTTCCAATGTTGTCTATTACACACACTTGGAGCATTTATTGCTTGTCCTGTAATTTTAGACAACATTTTTGTTGGAACTTTCTCATTTTTATAGGTTCGGACACTTCTTCTTTGAGTTAATAAATTTTTAGATAAATTAAAATCAATATCATCAAAAGAATAATTAACCGCACCTCCATTTTTCGATATAAAATCACGGTTATTGTATTGTTTTAATGATTCATTGGCAAAAGAAGCTACCGAATTAAATTGTTTATGATTTTTATTTTCTTTTGTTAAGAGTATCTTTACATTTCGTCTTGGTTCTGCGCCAAAAGAATCTCTAGAATTTCTTAATGATAGCCCTTTTTCTACACTATGAAATTCTTTTCTTAAAAGAAAAATAAGTTGCTTACCTTTTACTTTCTTTACATTTAAAGACAAAGAATATAATAGAAATAAAAATGTATCAAATAGACCTTTTAAAATTGACTGTATAAAATTCACTAGATCGTATTTTTAAAGTTAAGAGATGACATTTTTTTTACTTCCATGTTTTTATTAATTAGATATTTTTTTGTTTCATCTTTATTTTCTATTTCATAAGTTATAAGGTTTAAAATTTCTTGATTTGAATTTTTCCAAAATATTAATTTTTTGGAGAAATTATTTCCAAAAAATAGTCTCATCAAACCCTCCGCTTTAATAGAATAGTAAAATAATAATGTTGGTACACTTGAACTAAGACTTGCAATGGAACTGTGCATTCTGATAGAGACAAACAAATCAAATGTTGAAATTAATTTTTTAAAACATTCAGCCGGTTTAACATCTAGATTTTTATCTAGGTCCTCTAGGTTAACTAATCTTGATGACATTACTAATTTTTTAATATCACTACAAGCTTCGGCATCGTCATTACCACCGTCGAAAACATGAGGAACTAATATGACAGTGTAATCAGGATGTTGTTCCAAAAACTTATTTATTAGAAAAACTAAACGGCTGATGTATTTCTCGTAATCAATTTTTTCATATTTAGCAAAACCTTTAGAAATATTAAATCCAATTTTCTTTTCAATTTTTGCTAATGAAGACCAAGTTTCGTCTAATTTATAGGTTTTATACTGATCGAATAAAAATGCTAAATCAGCACCTAAAACAATATTTTCCATCGAATGACCACTTTCTCGAAGGTAATCAAAAGAAGTCTTATCTCTTATTACAATTCTTTCAGGAATACGTAAATATTCTTTTGATAAATTTAATGAGTGGTCAGATTTAAACTTTCCAATTGTATGACCTAAAAGATAAATAGGTGTGTTATATTTTTTAGCCAACTTTAAATAATATAGCTCTGAGTATAAATTATTATAGTCGTCACTAAACATATCTCCTCCAATACTTACAATTTTATCAGCCCATTTTGATGCCGAAATAACATCAGTTAATTGATTATATAAAGGGGTTTTTCCAATCAATTTGAATATGAACCCAAAAATTGGAGATGCTATAAAAGGATATAATAGCTTAGCTCTCTCTGGAAAATTTGCTCTATATATAAACTTAATGTTTGGGAAGACCTTTTCGTCATAGGATATATAATTTGTTACAGCTATAACGTTAATGTCTGAACCATGTTTAGACACTAATGCATCGTAAACAACTTTCATCATTTTTTCAACACCTTTATTACTACATCCTGTGTTGTGGGTTATAAAAATATTCATATTAAAATTTAAAATAATTTAGGTATTTGTAAGGGTTTAATAAACTACTTTTTCTAACTACCTCATGATTAGTCTTTTTAGTATAGTCAGGGATTCCTATGTTAATTTTTGATACTAAGTCTAAGTATTTGAAAGTTGCATACTTTAATTTCTTATATTTTTCATTTGTATACCATAAATTACCATAAAATTGTGTTCGTTGAAATAGGAAATGATCATAATTTAATTTAACTGAATGTAAAGAATAATCGTTAGGAGAAAATAATATTATTGAATTATTTTTAGTTGAAGTAAAATCAGTGTTGCACCAGTTCCAAGGAACCCATGCTCTATCAATACTAAGGTTTTTATTCCAAAATGTATGAATATATTTATATTCATCTTTAAAAGAGCATAAATTAGTGTGGATTGCTGCTGTTTCAGCTGATTCGTGAGTATTTATATTTAACATCCAAGTCGCTGCTTTAGACCGAACATCTGGATGTGGTGCAATTGCATAATTTGAAAGATATTTTTGGATGCCTGTGTCTATATTTAATTCTCCTTCTAAATTGAATTTTTTACGGAGTGAGTCTCTAAATTCAGGGGATGAAAAAAATTCATTCAATTCAGTAACAACATTAGTTTTAGTTCTCATTAACCTCATTACATAACCCAATCCATCATAAATAGATTGGACCTTATTATTTTTTCTTCGATTGTAAATATATTTTTCTTTATTATTAGTACATCCAGGAAAATCTTGACTAACGTAATTATTTTCCTCTAATGATTTGATTAATTTACGATCTGATTTTTCATCAATTGTTATGTTGATTTCTTTTGCAGATATAATTTCTTTTAAGTCTTTATTAGATAAAAAATTCTCAATATAGATGAAATTAAAAGGCTTAGTTTTAAATTCAATTTTTTCAATTTTTTCAATAAGGTAATTAAATCTGTTCGGTTTTTTCATAATTATACTTTGATTTATATTTAATTTTCTTGGCGATTTGAGGTAAAGTTATCCAATAAAACACTCTAGTTATTAAAACACAAATTACAATATTAGTCAAATTTGTTTCAAAAAAGAACTCATTAACAACAAGTCCCGTGAATAGAATTAATAATTGTAGTAATCTTATTTTTAAAAACAATAATAGATTAAAATTTAAAAAGAAAGGCTCGAATCGAGCAAAAATAATTCCAAAACAATGAGTTAGAATCAATAAAGGCAGAATGTATTTGTGTACTTTAGCCTCCCCCATTATAAATGAAATAGATGGATTCGAAATTAGCATTCCTAAAGTAGTAATTACTATAATTAACTTGATTGTTTTTTTTGAAGGAAATAAATTATCTGTGTCTAAATTATTCGAAAACTGCTTTGTAAAAAAAGTATTTATTGAAGTGCCAATAATTACTGGTCCAGCAAGAGCTAAAGTACTTGAGAAAGCATATAGCCCTAATGAATCATCATCTAAAAAACTTTTAATCCATAAAATATCAAGTCTCATTAAAATTATTGTTACAAAATTAATTAATGCAAATAACAAATTTGAATTATCAACTTTAATAATTTTACTTTGTTTTGAAATTTTGATATTTAAAATCAAATAAGAGAATAAAAAAAGTAAAATAATTATTTGTAATATTACATTATTTAAAATGTAAGTATCTAAATTACATAATGATACAAACTTCGCTAAAGGTATCATTAGTCCAACCAAACCCCATAAAATCCATTTTTCGACCGATTGAAATAATGTTTGAATTAATTTATTAATAAATAATAATATTGTTAGAGAGATTATCAAGGACAGATCTATAATATTAGAAATGTCAAATAACTTAAGAAATGGAAATAATATGATTGTGAATAAAATGAAAAATAGGCATCTAAGTATTAGTTTTTTTTCTACAAAAAATTTGTTTTCATTAAATTTAACTAACTTATTTACAATTATTTCATTTGAAACACCAAATTCAATAAAAGTATAGAGTATTGTAGCAATTGAAACTAAATAATAATAATTCCCATATACTTCTGTTCCAAGTAGTCTAACTAATAGAAAACTGCCAAGAAATGCAAGGCCTGAATTTATTAGATTAAAAAAACCAATTATTTTCATAGTGATTTTAATAAATCTACTATTCTTTGTGATGCCAGCCCGTCTCCATATGGATTGTGAAGTTTTGACATTTTTTCAAAGTTTTCGTTATTGTTTAATAAGTCCAATGCTTTAAAGACAATCAATTCTTCATTAGTGCCTACTAACAACACAGTCCCTGCTTCTACTGCCTCAGGTCTCTCAGTGGTATCTCTCATGACTAATACCGGTTTTCCTAGACTTGGTGCTTCTTCTTGAACACCACCGCTATCAGTAATAATAATCTTAGATCGATTCATTAGCCAAATAAAATCTTGATAGGCTAATGGATCAATTAAAATTACATTCTTAACTCCCGACAAAATTCTGTTTACAGGCTCCTGTACTTTTGGATTCAGATGAACAGGGTAAATAATGATACGATTTTTATCATCTTCAGCAATTCGTTTTAACGCTTTACAAATTCTTTCAAACCCTGAACCATGATTCTCTCTTCGATGTCCTGTCACTAAAACTACTTCTTGATTACCTATCTGTTTTGAAAGGTCCTGAATTAATTGACTGGGATTTTCGTTAACTTTTTTAACAGACTTTATCAGAGCATCAATCACCGTATTTCCAGTAACTAAAACTGAACCCTCAGAAATATTTTCCTTTAATAAATTACTCTTTGATGTTTCGGTTGGTGCGAAATGATAATCACAAATTCTCCCTGTTATTTGACGATTTATTTCTTCTGGAAAGGGTGATAGCTTATTATTTGTTCTAAGTCCTGCCTCTACATGACAAACTTTTGCTCCAGAGTAAAAACTTGCTATGGACCCGGCCATAGTAGTTGTAGTATCTCCATGAACAAAAACGTAATCCGGAGTAAACTCCTCAAGGATTGGTTTTAATGATTCTATAATTGTAGCCGTTAGTCCATATAAATTTTGGCCTGGCTTCATTAAATCTAAATCGTAATGTGGTTTGATTTCAAAAAAATCTAATACCTGATCTAGCATTTCTCGGTGTTGCGCCGTTACACAAACTCTCGTCTCAAAAACTTCTGAATATTTTTGAAATTCTTTAACTAGTGGAGCCATTTTAATAGCTTCTGGTCTAGTTCCAAAAATTAATAAAATCTTTTTCATGCAATGCTTTATTTTTACTCGACTTTTATTACGAGTCTGTTTCTAATTGCCCTAGTGTTTCTAAACCTTTCTTTGGCCTTCAAGATTTAAATTTCTTATGTTCTCGAATAATCATCTTGCACCCTTACAATATCATCTTCGTTCGAGGGATTCGATGGATCGGTATGTTGCCAAAATTCGGCAATTATTGCCCAATCCTTGAGCCCAACCAAACGGTGTCTTTCCTCTTTTTGAAGTGTTATCAAATCTCCCTCTTTGTAATTTACAACAGCACTTTCCGTGTCGT
>Ga0209533_1002819_pt1 | contig 15624 bp, 8 predicted proteins | sample COG_04_FD_184748 | JGI IMG/M metagenome (GOLD analysis project Ga0209533, IMG submission 184748) | Pelagic Microbial community sample from North Sea - COGITO 998_met_04 (SPAdes) (version 2) | ecosystem: Environmental > Aquatic > Marine > Neritic zone/Coastal water | place: Helgoland, sampling...
CCCACCATTTCCTTAAACGTAGTTTGAGGGTTTAAGGGGTAAAGTCGAAGACTGACCTCTCCCCTTATTTAAACGAATATAAATTTATAAGTTATTCCGATAGTAGTCTGTGTTTCCCATATACCAGATATTTTTAATATATAACTAAACATATTTTTATTAGAAGTATTTAATTTTGCAATTAAATAACCCAGTTGATCTTTAATTTTATAATTACATATTTTGATATTATTATATAATGTTAATATATATTTTTCAAGATTGTCAATATCATTAATAATATTGTTATTATTATTGTCAATATCATTAATAATATTGTTATTATTATTGTTATTGTTATTTTTATATATATTAATTTTTATGTATATACCATTTAAAATTAAATCTTTATTTGAATAAATAATTTTAATAAAATTACTATCGTTTATTACTGTATTTTTTACGGCATCATTAAAAAAAATATTGTTATATGCTATTTCATCATAATTTAGTACTATATTCATCAAAAAATATACTATATTATAATATAGAATAGTTTTAAGTTATATATAAAAATAAGATTTATATTATATATAAAAATAAGATTTATATTATAGTATAATGAAATATTACGAAACACATTTTGATGAATATATAAAAAGTAATATTAATAATACATTACATTCTATCGCGATAGAAGATAAAGATTTTTCTAAATTTAATAATTTAATAATATATGGCCCTCCGGGTATAGGTAAATATACAAATGCGCTTTTAAGATTAACAAATTATAGTCCGTCAGAATTGAAATATGAAAAAAAAATAGTTATGACATATAATAAAAATCTATATTATTTCAAAATAAGCGATATACATTATGAGGTTGATATGTCATTACTTGGTTGTAATGCCAAGTTATTATGGCATGAAATATATAATAAAATAGTAGATATAATATCATCAAAAAATAATAAAACAGGAATAATTGTTTGTAAATATTTTCATGAAATACATAATGAATTATTAGAAAATTTTTATAGTTATATGCAGCGGTTATATAGTCAAGGAATTACTATCAAATTTATTTTATTAACTGAAAATTTGAGTTTTTTACCGGAAAATATTTTAAATTATTGTAAACATATAAAATTAAATAGACCGTCTCGTAGCATTTATAATAAATGCTTAAAAACTAAATATACAAAAAATGATGATATATCATTAATAACTAATATAAAAGACATAAAAAATAATAAATTTAATATATTAGAAATTCATAAAATTATATGTAATAATATTATAGAACAAATTTTAAATATTGATGATATTAAATTTATAAATTTAAGAGAAATTTTATATGATATGTGTATTTATGATCTTAATATCCATAATTGTGTGTGGTATATATTAAAAGTATTAATATCTGAAGAAAAAATCAATGAAACTAAATTAAATAATATTTTAATAGAAACATATAATTTTTTTAAATTATATAATAATAATTATAGACCAATATATCATTTAGAACGGTATATATTATATATATCAGCGACAATACATGACTTAATTCTTTAAATATTTTTATTTTATTAATTATTTTAAAAATATTTAAATCTTATAGGGTTTTAAAGGGACAGCGTCCCTTTATTATAGTAGATGAATTATTATGATGCGTGTAATATATTAGGTTTATCTAATGGATTTTGCGAAAAAGAATTAAAACATAATTATTATGTACAAGCGTTACAGTATCATCCCGATAAAAATAAAGATAAAGATATAGATGCAAAAAAGAAATTTCAGGAAATATTAGATGCTTATAATTATTTAGATAAATATAATAAATATAATAATTCTGATGAGTTTGATGACATTGATGACATCGATGAATGCGATAAAAATAGTTATTTAAATATTTTAGAAAAATTTTTAAATGGTTCATTAAATCAAACAATCGATGCAAAACAATTTATATCTATATTAAATAATAAATGTTCCGAAATTACTATCGAATTATTAAATTACTTTTCTAAAAATACATTATTAAAATTACAGAAATTTATTAATCAATATTCTGATATTTTACATATAAAAACCGATATTATAAATAAAGTAGATGATTTAATAAAAGATTATATAAAAAATGATATTATAGAAGTCATTAATCCATCATTTGAAAATTTAATAAATAATGAAATATATAAATTAAATTATAATGATGAAATATATTATATTCCAACGTGGCATCATGAACTAATATATGATTTATCAGATAATTCATTAATAATTCAATGTGAACCAGAGTTACCCGAATATATAACATTAGATCAATATAATAATTTATATGTTAATTTATCTACATCAATAATAAGTATTTTAAATGATGATAGTATAACAATAAATATATTGGATAATAAATATATAATACCAACAAATGAATTATTGATAAAAAAATATCAAAGATATGAATTAAAAGATAATGGTCTCGCTTTAATAGATACAAAAGATATATATAATGTGAATAATAAAGCAAAGATATATGTGGATATATATTTTACGGATATCAAATAAGGGAATAAGGGGATACCCCTTAAACCCCCTAGCAAATAAGGTGATAAGGGGTTTAAGGGGTATCCCCTTATTTAATATTAAAATAAAAAATTATTTAATATCAAATTATATTTACCTATTTACCTATTTACCTATTTACCTATTTACCTATTCTGCTACCTTTTTCTTACGTACAACCTTTTTCTTTGGTGGAGCTGGTGCGGCAGCTTCAATCGCTGCTTGAACTTCTTTTGCTGGAGTAATAAGTGCAGCACTGACCGTTTCAGCTACTTCAGCTACTTCATCTACTTCGTCCTCATCATCACTAGAATCTACTACCTGAACGGTGTTCTGTTGTCCAGAAGCATGATCATCGTCATCATCGTCGTCTCCTGGAGCCGATTTACTCATCGTAACCTTTTCATCAGAACTAAGATTAATATAACATTTCCCCAATAGTGATTGTTTTGGCTTCACAACAGCCTGTACTAGCCTCCATGTAACACCAAATTTACCATTTGCAAACCACAATCCGCCACATTGAATAACCGTCGCAACATTTGTGGCTTTTGCGATAAGATCGGGTGGAAACAACCCATTCTCATTTGGAAAGATTTGTTTTTGCTCCATATCATATAGCTCACATTTCCATTCTCCTTCCCAAACAGGGAATTTCACGCGCAAAGTTGGTGCCCGACTATAATCCGGTTCTCCAGTATTTTGATCTTTTGGATATTTAACCATTGGTGTCCACAAAGCATCTACTACTTCTGATGACATCTTTACTTTATTCATCCAGTCTTTAGAATTAGCAATCGCGTCAGCCTTAATTTTAGTTTCAAATGCAATCATATTTTCCAAAAATGACTGAACCGCTGGTGTATTATATTCATCCTTAGGAAACTGCAAAGACATATCGTATGTTTTACGTCCAGATTTTTCATCCAAGAATTCATTAACACCCCAAGTTAACATTAGCGGAGTACTAAGATATAGACCCTTCATACTCTCTTTATTCATAATACCGATGCTTTTTCCACCGGAAGCATTAATTTTCGGTTTAGTATATGAATAATCAGTAGCGGAATTAAATGTAGCACCATCGACGATCATTTTCTGTGTGTTTGCTGAGGACATAATAGTATGATAGTCTAATATCTGGCTTTATCTTTAAATCAATTTTTTTTTGAAATAAAAGAAAAAGAAAAGAAAAAGAAAAGAAAAATAATATTACGTATATACATAACATGGATACCGGTAATATAGTTTTAAATGTTAAAAAATCACCTTTAGATACTCGTGATTGGATATATGATATATCGTTATCTAATAATGTTGATAAAATAAAAACAATATTAGATTTACGTGGAGAGTTAATGTCTGTAAGAAATCAAGGTAAACAAGGTACGTGTTATGCACAAGCGGCGGCTTGTATGAAAGAATTACAGGAAAAAAAAGATTATGGCTTAAATGAACACTTATCTCCACAATTTTTTTATAATAATCGCGATAATTTGTATGATGATAATAAAGATAATGACGAAGGAATGTTCGGTAGAAATGTTATGAAACTATTAAAAGAAATGGGTATTTGTACTGAACAACAATATCCTTATGGATTAATAGAAACAAAAGATAAAATCACAGAAGGTATTTATTTAAGCGCTAATAGACATAAAATAAAAGGATATGCGCGTATTACATCATTAAATGGATTAAAAACCGCATTAAATAATAATGGTGTTTGTTTAATTGCATTTCCTGTCTATAATTATGATAGAGAATTATGGAAACAAAAGCCAAATGATACATTTCAAGGCGGACACGCGATGGCTGTCGTTGGTTATTTAGAAGATTGTTTTATTATTAGAAATAGTTGGGGTCCATATTGGGGTGACGCTGGATATTGCTATTATTATTTTAAAGATTGGGATGCTCATTGGGAAGCTTGGACAACAGTTGATATGTTAGAGCCAACTTCCCCAACTTCCCCAACTTCTCCAACTTCCCCAACTTCCCCAACTTTTCCAACACCTCAACCTAAACCTCATCCTAAAAATAACTGTGTTAAATATATATTATCACTATTAAAAGATTTAACTCATCGATAGCTAAAAATTAACGTCTGCATCATCAGATTCTGTTGCATCTGTTGTTGCGTCTTCACTCGCTTCACTTTCTTCTCTCTCTTCTTCTGCTTCTCTCTCTTCATTTTCTTCACTCTCTTCAGTGTCGTCTATATTTATTTCACATTCTATATTATCTTGTCTATTATATATTTCAGTTGTATTTAAAATATTCGACCTGCTAGTATAATTAAACCCAGACATTTCATGTACTGTTGTATTAAAATAATAATATAATTGATTTTCATTATTTCTGCGCTTTTTTAGCCATAATTTTTTTCCGTATTCAGGATTTAATTGAGAAAATAATGCTAATTTATATTCTAATTCTATATTACATTTCTCTCTAATCATAGGATTTAAAGAATATTCTCGTAATAAAAATAATTTTAAATATTTTTTAAATGTTGTTACCACTTTTTTTTTTGGAAATTGTGAATGAAGCGTAAAATATATATAAGTATGATATACATAAAACATTTTCATTATATATTCGTAACATTCATCAATTGATTCATTTTTAATAAACTGGTTTATAGATTTATCTCTTATAATACATTCATTTTCGGTTTTAAATTTAACGAGATCAAAATTTGATACAAAATATTGATGAAATAAAATTGGCATAATATAATTCGTAGTTTTTAATGTGAAATATATATTATATAAATTTGCACTAGAAAAAGGTAAATTAGTATATGGATTACGTATATCTAATGGTTCTGAAAAAAAATATGGAGCGTTAGAGAGACACTTATTAATTATATTTATTAAATCGGATATACGAAACTTATATATGATATTCTTTTCAAATAGTGTAATAAGTATATTTTGACTTAAATTACTAAATTTATTAAAACATAAATCCATATCTAATTCGAATCTAGTTGCGTGTTTATATTTATATATAGTTGCTAATTTTCTAAATGCAGAATATGTTTTTTGCGCTAGACAAAATTGTGATAAAAAAAAGGCTTTTTCATCACTAGCGATTTCATCATTATGAAATATTACAATATCAAAAATACTAAATTTTGTATTATTAATATTATTATGTTTTTTATTATATGGTAAAAAATATATATTATATATTAATTTTATTGCATTATAATATATCTTATTATATTTATAGGCTTCATTTAATTTATATATAGAATCATTGTTAACCGATGGAAACTGAACTTCCGGAAATTGCTTACATAAAATCTCTGCAAATATTGACATATTTATTTAAAATATGTCAAAGTAATTTTATATTTATTTAATATTTATTTATAAGATTTCTAACATTTTTATTTGTTCTGTTATATAATTTATAACTGACTGATCTATTTTAAAAATACCAGAACCCAAATTACCATCTGAATTTGCTGAAAATACAATTTTATTATAATTATATTGTTTAATTAAATTTTTAATATTTTCAATCGCATCATCAATATATATTTTTGTTGTATCATCTAATCTTTTAAAACCTTGGTTTTTAACACGAGTTCCGGTTGGAATTCCAGCCGATCTGGGAATTTTTATTGCTGGATTATATTTATTATAGGGGCGAATAATAGCATTACCTTTACCTTTATTATATTTATGTATAGATTCAATATCATCATTGAATATAAATAATGTATCAGCATATTCTGGTAATTTAATCATATAATCAAAATCCCCGATCATACCAAATCCTTGAAATCGACTTGCGACAATTTTCATATTGATTATTTTATTTTATTATAATAAAATAAAAAATTATCAATTTTTATTTTATTTTTTTTTAGAACAGTTATTTAATAGCATAGACATGGGTTTTAAGAGTATTATCTAACAAAACGTAGTTAGGGGGGTTTAAGGGGTAAAGTCGAAGACTGACCTCTCCCCTTCAGAATGGATCATAATCATCATCTTCACCCAAATCAATCGATTTTATATTCGCAATATTTGTTGGCATCGCGATATTATTAATACTACATGGATCATTTGGATCTAATATATCACCAAATTCTTTTTCTATTAATTCTTGATCATTTTTAATTTCTAATTTTTCAGTTTCTTCATTTTTAATCATTTCATTTATATCTAATAATACTTTAAAACTACTTGTTCCAAAATACCCATCTTGTCCACACATTACATTTGCGGATACGCCTCGCATATTATCTAATTCAGCATGACGCGCCGCTTTCAAAAATTGTTCTGGCGTTTCTTCAAACGACGCCTTTGCAATAGGACCAATATTATCATTATTAATTCCATGTCGAAATACAGATACCATAGTAGCATTACACGTCATTCGATCACATAAAATACTCAAATGATGATAATTAATATATGTACTATCAAATTCGATGACTTCAACTAATTCATTGTATATAGATTGTCTTGCCGCTTCTATACCTAAAACTCTGTAAATCTCTTGAATATGATTGGTTACAGTATTATTAGTATCAATATTATCTAATGATAATAGTTTTAATAAATTACTTCCTACTGTATCTAATACCCATATTTCTTTTTTATTATAATTACCATCTGTTTCTTCTAATGAATCCGAAATTTTTCTCAATAAAACGTTGGAAATGTTTTTGACTCCACGTAAAATTAAATTATTTAATAGCTCTTCTTGAAAATTCTTAAGTATATAAATTTCATCAGACTGATCTAATGTAAATGTTTGCTGGGCTTTCTTTTTATTTTGTATAATATTCTTTAATCTAATCCTAAAAATCAAATTATCCGAATTATAATCCGAATATATACATGTTACATCGTTTTGATATGTATATTTTAATGCAAAATGAATATCTTCCATTGTAATATTTTTATCTAACATTTCGGTTTCATTCATTTCCATCCGAATAATCCATTTGGATTTTTGTTTTTCATCCGCGTTAGTATTTTCTATACATTCATCTAATATTTCACTAAATTCTTTATATTCACGAATTATTACCTCGTCGGTTTCAATTAATGTATTTAAATCATTCGGATCAAAACAAATAGATATTGTTTTAATTATATCTTTTAATTTAGTATGTTCGACTGTATGAATTAATTTTTGAGCAGCGTGTTGGTCATGTTCTATTTCTTTTGGTAAATAAATTGTACACGACGGATTCTTCGGATTATCAGATAATGCTAAGATCTCTTCAATTCTAGGAACACCACGCGTAACGTTGGATTTAGATGCAACGCCAGCGAAGTGAAATGTATCGCGCAAATTTAGACCATTATATGTGTTAAAGTTCCTAGTTTTTTCAACAGTTAAGTCAAACACATATTTTGTTGGATTCGGAACTTCTTCTATGCTCTTAATTTTATCGAAAAATATATTTTGATAACGACCATTACGCTCTTCCATAATTAGCTTGTCGTTAATTATATTTGGAACAGTTAAATCATTCTTACAATATTCTAAATTATATTTATGAGTCAATATATGCTGTAATAAATCTTGTTTTCTCTGAATTTTCATATTAAGAATAGATGCTAGTTTATAAGCCTGTCTATTTGTAATATTTAATTGATAACCCTGTTTAATATTTTCAACTGGTGTAGTATATGTTGGAAATACTACTGGCGTATCGCGCTTCTTAGGTATTCTTACAAAACTATAAATATCTAATATATTTAAAATCTGATGAACATCCCAAATCAAATTTTTAGATACTGAATATATGCTAATATTTTTTCCTTTTTTACAAATTGTTCCATCACCACCAATATATGCATCTAAGAATCCCTTTAAACATTCTTTATTTGAAAATATAATTCTATCGTGAACGAATTTTCCATGACTTAATTTTCCGCCTAATTTTTCTACAATTCTAGTCATCATAACACTATAAATTCTTAAATCTTGACTTGTCCAGCCTTCTTTCCCTTTATTTTCATGCCGATAAATCTTAGTTGTAATATTATATTTGCGACATACACGCTCGATTGGGTCAAAATATCCCGGCTCAATATTTGCAATTGAGATTTGTGTTTTTGTAATACAACCTTCAGCACAATATGCACCCATTAAATATCCAAAATCATAATCTAATTCAATTTCTTCTGGAATGGTACTCTTAGAAGTTCCAGTATGAGGAAATGGATAAACGCATCCTTCTTCAAACTCCCAAGTAGTCTTACACCCTTTACGGCATCTATTACTTACTTTTTCAACAAGAGAATCGCTTCTATTATATGGAACAATAAATGTTTTATTATTATGTTTTAACCACCAATGATACTCGTGCATCACTTTCTTCGCTTTCATAATTTCACTCGTATATAAATATTCTTTTGGTAAAAAGATTTCTTTAAGATTTAGAATAGTTACCTCAGTAAAATCAATTGGCATTCTAGAAACCGGCAAATAATCACCAACTTTCAAATCTTTTCCATCTATACCAACAATTTTGCCTTCACGCAATTGAAGAAATGATTTTGCCTTCGTAGCAGTAACATCTCTTCCGTGTTCAGTTGTAACTCGTATTAAAGTATTTGTTCCATCTTCATTTACTACCGGATGTTGAGTAACAGCTTCAATAGTATTCCACGTAATTTCACCATCTTCAGTAGCACTCGGAATTTCATAAAAATCGTCTTCATTAATTTCAGCATAAGTTGTATCTTTATCTGCATAATATTCTTTTTTATTACTACTATTAATATTTCGCTCAGTAAATTCACCAATTTGTACTTTTTTAATAATACCGTCTTTATTTCGTACAATAAGATCAGTGTCATATGTTACAGAATTAAGAGTTAGCTGCGTAGTTGGTTCTCCAATACTTTGTGCAGCAATAATTCCAACCATTTCTCCAGGATTTACAATTGCTTGTTTATATTGTTTAACTATAGTATCGAGTAAATATGTTAATGCTTTTTTATTAAACCGTTTAATGACTAATAATTGTTTTGGTGTGAGATAGAAATAATATAATACTTTAAATAACGAATTCGGTTTAATATATGAATATGACTCTAGATATTGATATGTTTCTTCTATCATTTGGTATGCTTCTAATGGTGATATATCCACTTGTGAATTGATATTAAGTTCAAACTGTCCAACTATATTTGCAATAATATATGAAAACGCGACCGGTAAATGAACCTGTTTATTATGTAGTTTTTTAAATACGTGGTCAATAATTCTAACCTTTTCTAATTTCATATAGTCAATATAAAATTTATTTTTTTCATTAAGCGCACTTTTTTGTTGCTTATATTTTTTCTGCGTCTCTTTTGTAAATATATCCAATGTTGCTGAATCTTTAACATTATACGATATCTGGAAATAATTATATATATCTTCAAATGACATTTGCACTAATGGAATTGTCTGAAATTCTACTTTAATAGGGTCAAAACAGTCATCTCCATATGAAAATTGGATAATTTTATTTTTATTATTTCTTACTGTCATATCATAATGCACCATAAGATCCTCTAATGACTTGATTAATCGTCTGGAGATATATCCGGTTTGACTAGTGTCGCGTACTTGGAGACCATTTGCTAATCCGAAATTAAGCGTACTTGGAATTGTTAAATCGTACATTTTTGGGTGATTTTCTGTTCCAAGAATATTTATTTCTGTAATTTTATCTAATACAATATCATTATATGTTGGGAAATTGCAATGTGTTGTTGTCCATTTTGCCTGTCCCAATTTTCTATTTTTATTTTCATCTAGTAATTCAACCTTTTCCGAAAATAATTTACCCCATTGAGCGCGAATACTAATACGATGTGTTGGTAATATATTTTTAGTTCCAAGATTATTAGATTTTAGTTGTGTTACAAATACTTTACCAAAAATTCCAAGACGCGAACATAACATATTAATACCTTCAATTAATCGTTTTGATGCTGAACTGGCTTCAACCGAATTATTTGAAATAGTACCATCTCCGGAGAAATAACCATTTAATATTCCAATAATGAATTCTTCTGGTGCGATAAACGCTTCTGTAGGAACAAATTTATTTTGTGCGCCTCTACCAACCAGTTTATCTATAAAAGTACTTAATACGGCGCAATTTCCGATAACACTAGTAGTCGTTCCATTAATTTTATTTTTTCGTGTTGTTTCATTCCAAATAATTGAATGTTTATCAAACCAATTCTTAACAAAATTTCGAATAGATACATTATTATTTGTTATAGTAATATGTGAATTGTGAATATTGCCTTCGGCTAAAAATAACCCAATAAATATACCATTTTCGTTTGTTAATTTAAATACTTCTGGAATTGTTGTATCTTTTCGAGCTGCGCGATAAGGATAAACACACCCCAATTTAATATTTGATATATTTGATCGAACACAACATCTTTGTAATGATGCTTTATTTGTATATGGTAATGTAAATTCTTTATTGTTATTTTCATCCCACCAATTATGTTGAATTTTTTCACAATTTTGCATTGAATCATTCATAAGATCACACGCTTTATGAAAATCAGTACCATATATATATGTATCTTTTGGTAAATAATCACTTAACAAAATATATTCTTTAACAATTGGCGGAGTACATAAGGTTTGAGTAACCGGAACACAATCACCAATTTTAATATCTGGCGTTAACATTTCTTTTAATTTTTTTGTTTTATCATCCCAAATTAATAATGATTTACTTTCTGTTACAATAACTTCACGCCCTCCAGTAGTTTTTATTTCATATAATTTTGTACCAGGATCATGACGAGTAATAGCTGTTACCTCACCCCATGTAACAACCCCATTTTCATCAGTTGTTGGAATATAAATATTATTTGTATTCATTAATTCTAAATTTCTTTCTGCATAATGTTCTACTTTATTATCTACATTATCTACATTATCTACATTATCTACATTATCTACATTATCCATTTTATTATCTATCCATTCACCAATTTTAGTATAAAGTGGTTTCCCATTTTCAATTAAGACAACTTGAGTTTCCCATGTTACAGATTTAACCGCCGTATCAATAAGCCCTACACGACCACCCATCGCATGAAAGAATAATTCTGTAGGAGTTAAACCTCCAATAAATGAGTTTTCAATAAATCCACGAGCTGAGGGAGAATCGTCAAATTTATTATAGTGAGGTAAAGTTCTGTTCTCATATCCATACGGAATTCTTTTCCCATCAACATTTTGCTGTCCAAGACACGATATCATCTGGGCAATATTCAAATCGCTGCCTTTTGAACCGGCATTTACCATAATTACAAATCGGTTATCCTTATCTAAACTGGATCTACCAATTTTACCGGCTTCTAGCGACGCTTGATTTAAAATATTATTAACCTTAGTTTCAAACTCCTGTTCATTTGATTTACCGGTTTTATTTTCGAAGATACCTAAATGTGTTTCATCTATCAAATTCTGTACATTTTTCTTTTTTTCCAAAATAACATCATATATCGCTGTATCAGTCGCGTCATCGGAGATAAGATCGCTAATACCAACACTATATGAATTATATTTCATATATTCAGTTACAACATTTTGAATGTTATCAATAAAATCAGCGGAAGCTATATTACCATAATCATTATTAATTCGCTGAATTAAGCCTTTTGAACCATCACCTAAAACGCCTTTTTCTATATGTCCTCTTAAATAGTTACCATTTTTGATATCTAAAACATTATTTGATGTTGCATATGTTTCATCATCATTAAATCGCTTAGTTTTATACTCTAACGATATTGGTGGTAATATCTGAGATATAATATCGAAATTTGTCACTTCGTCGCCCGATTTTAATAATTTATTAATATCTACTTTATTAATTCCCATAAGTAAATTCATAGCGAATCGCATATCTAATTTTTTTTTATTATTTGTAAATAAATAACATCCCAATAACGAATCCTGGAAAATACCGATGATTGATTTATTATTTGCCGGACTAATAATCTGATAGGGAATTGCCGCCAACATCGCCAATTCAATTTCCGATTCGTCATCTTGTGGTAAATGTAAATTCATTTCATCACCATCAAAATCCGCATTATAAGGCTTAGTATCACCAACATTCATTCTAAATGTATCACCTTCTGGCATTATTTTGGTAACATGAGACATCATCGACATTTTATGAAGCGTAGGTTGCCGATTAAATAATATATTATCGCCATTTAACATATGCCGATGTACTTTATCTCCATTTTGAAGCTTAATAGATTCTTTATCTATATATCTTAATGAAATATTTTCACCATTCTTTTTTTCTAGAATCTTCGCGCCAGGATAAATATCGGGACCGTTTCTGACTAGTTTCAACAAATAATTTTTATTTTTATCATTAACAATAACTGGTTTTGTTAGATTTTTTGCGATTTTCAATGGAACTCCTAATTCGCGAATTGATAATTGTGGATCTGGCGTAATAACTGATCGCGCACTATAATCAACGCGTTTACCCATCAAATTTCCCCTTACTCGTCCACCTTTACCGTTTAACCGTTCTTTTATCGATTTTAAAGGTCTACCAGAACGCTGCGCAACAGCCGCAACACCGGGTATTTTATTATCAACCAGCGTTGCAATATAATATTGTAATACAGTTGTCCAATCATCAATAATACCACCGTCCGCATTTTGTGCTATTTTTTCTTGTAATGTTTTATTCGCTTTAATAATATTTACAATTATATGTGTAATATCGTCTTCACTTCTTTGTTGCGAATCGTGTTTAATCGACGGTCTTACCGCTGGTGGTGGAATTGCTAAAACTTGACAAACCATCCAGTCAGGACGAGACCATAGTGGACTAAATCCCATAAATGCGATATCATCATCGGAAATTCTTCTAAATAATTTTATAACTTTTTCAGGGGTTAATTTAATTGATATTTTATTATTTTCTTCGGTTGATAGTCCTTCAACATTATCCCATTCGGCAATTAGTGTAGCTAAATTTTCTTTTTTAATTTTTGCCGGTTGTTTATATCCACATCCATTATCTGTACACTCACCACATCGTTTGATTTTACTGGCTATAGCGAAAATTTTATTCCATCTATTATCCGCTAATAGATCAATAAATTCTTTATATTTATCTTTACTAATTAATAATTTACTACATTTAATACAAACACATCTTAGAATTTTTATTATAACATTTAAATATTGAATATAAAATACTGGTCTTGCTAAATTAATATGACCAAAATATCCGGGTGTTTGTATATAATCTAATCCGTCAGTTGGGCATATTAATCCTGGCTCTAATACACCTAATCTAGGATCAAATAGACCTCCAATAATTGGTTTATTATTTATGTATGTATCTCGATTAGTAATTTCTGCAACAGATCCTTTTCGGATTTCCTCTGGTGATAATATACTAAATTGAATACCTATAATTTTAGACGCCATTTGTTTTGAATTATTATCACTTGTTGTTGACATATCTTCCTTATAATATATAAATAATATTTAGATTGTTTTTTCAATTTTTTATTATAAAATTGAACTAATATTTAAAAATAAATATTATAATATACTATTATGGATTCTTCTAATAACCCAGAATCGCCTCAAGCACATAAATATAATACACGGTTTAAAAAAGGAACGGTACGTAAATATTACACAAATGAAAATATAGATACCGATTCTGAGTCAGAATTAAATATATACGAATATAGAAAATTCTTATCTAATTTATTTCCATCTCAACATATGAATAAGAAATTAAAAAATACACATAAATTGGAAAAAATTATTAAATCGAAAAATAATCGTTCAAATAATATTATTATACCAAAAACCCAAAAATATTTGACGATTGAAGTTAATAATAAAAGGGATGACGATGACTATGTCGATGAAGAAGAATCAGAAGATGAAGAATACGACAACGATGATGAAGACTATGTCGATGATGAATACGACAACGATGATGAAGAAGACGACAACGATGATGATGACGATGAAGAATCAGATGATGATGAAGAATATGTCAATAAATCATATAATGGGGTTGTAGGGGTTTCCCCTACACAAAACGCAAGTCGATTTATTAATGAATTAGTAAAAATATCGAATCAAAAAAAATCTAGAATAAATAAATTAACAAATCAAAACAAATCTAAATTAACAAATCAAAGAGTATCTAGAATCAATAAAATAAATAAAAATAACGCTCAAGATCAACAGAAAAAACAAGCAGATCAAAATGTAAAAGTATTTAAACAATTACTTATGGAAAAAGATAATTTAAATGATTTAAAATTTTTCAAAAATAAAATAGAATTAGATCATCAAGAAAAATTAATTAACGAATTAAAACAAATTAATGATAAATCAACAGTAGATAAACCATATAGAATTCATTTATTAGAATCGAATATCCCTCATATATTTAAAGTCGCGGCATTAAAGAAAATCAGTATTATGGAAAATATGGATCCAAGTGTAGGGGAATATTTTAAATTAAAAAATTGGATTGATACATTTATGTGTATCCCATTTAATAAATTTAATAATTTACCATTTAACATTAATGATGGATTGGAAAAATGCAATGAATATATGGAAAATTCGATCGCTACATTAGATTCGGCTGTATATGGGTTACACGATGCCAAAATGCAAATTATGCAATTAATTGGGCAATGGATTGTTAATCCAGAGGCAATTGGGAGTGCGATCGCAATACATGGACCAATGGGAACTGGTAAAACAAGTTTTGTTAAAGAAGGTATCAGTAAAATTTTGAATCGTCCATTTGCATTTCTGGCATTAGGGGGTGCAACTGATAGTAGTATATTAGAAGGGCATGGATATACATACGAAGGTAGTACATGGGGGAAAATTGTTGATATTCTTATTCAGACAAAATGTGCGAATCCAATTATATATTTTGACGAATTGGATAAGGTAAGTGATACACCAAAAGGCGAAGAGATTATTGGAATTCTTACACACTTAATTGATTCTACACAAAATAGTAATTTTCACGATAAATAT
>Ga0209533_1002820_pt1 | contig 15623 bp, 10 predicted proteins | sample COG_04_FD_184748 | JGI IMG/M metagenome (GOLD analysis project Ga0209533, IMG submission 184748) | Pelagic Microbial community sample from North Sea - COGITO 998_met_04 (SPAdes) (version 2) | ecosystem: Environmental > Aquatic > Marine > Neritic zone/Coastal water | place: Helgoland, sampling...
GCCCCTGTACCGGTACTGAACATGATCGGCAGTAAGCCGACAATAGTAGAGACTGTCGTCATCATCACCGGTCTAACACGTAAGCCTGCACCGTGAAGAACAGCTTCCCGTAATCCTTTCATACTCGGTGTGATGCCCCGCTCCTCACACTGAAGCAAGAAAAGCGTATGTGCCTGGTTGAGATAGACCAGCATAATGACGCCAATTTCTACCGCCACGCCCGCCAACGCGATAAAACCCACACCCACAGCAACGGAAAAGTTGTAACCAAGCAAATACATCAACCAGATGGACCCAATCATTGCCAGTGGTAAGGTGCCCATAATGATGGCGACCTCGGCAACACTGCGGAAATTTAAATAGAGCAGCACGATGATAATTGCCAGAGTCAGAGGCACCACGTAGGAGAGCTTCTCTTTGGCCCGCAACATGTATTCATACTGTCCCGACCAATTCAGGGAGTAGCTTGTTGGTAGTTCGACCTGATCGGCCACCACTTTCATAGCGTCTTCCACATAACTGCCGACATCCACTCCGTCGATATCGACAAAGGTCCAACCATTAAGACGGGCGTTTTCACTCTTGATGGCAGGCGGCCCGTCTTCAACATAAACACGAGCAACATCCCCCAATGCAATGCGCTGACCACTGGTCGTGACAATAGGCAGCAGAGCTAACTGCTCGGGAGAGTTGCGATAATCTTGTGGGTAACGCAGGTTGACGGGGTAACGTTCCAGCCCTTCGATAGTCTGCGCTACGTTCATACCGCCTATAGCGGTGGCAACCACTTGCTGCACATCGGCGATATTGAGGCCATAGCGTGCGGCTTTTTCTCGCTGAATATCCACCTTGATATAACGGCCACCCGCTACTCGCTCGGAATATACTGAGGCTGTGCCAGGTACATCTTTGAGCACCTGCTCCAAACGCTTGCCGATTTTTTCGATCTCCTTGAGGTCGGGGCCAGCCACCTTAATACCCACCGGGGTTTTTATACCGGTAGCCAGCATGTCGATGCGGGTTTTGATGGGCATCACCCAGGCATTGGTCAAGCCGGGAAACTTCACCAGCGCATCAAGCTCCTTCTTGAGTTTGTCGGTGGTCATGCCATCGCGCCACGCCTCTCTGGGTTTCAACTGAATAAAGGTTTCAATCATGGTTAGCGGCGCCGGATCTGTAGCAGTTTCAGCCCGTCCAATTTTGCCAAATACGGTTTCTACTTCCGGAACTGTGGCAATCAGCTTGTCAGTCTGTTGCAGGATTTCCCGCGCCTTGCCGATGGACAGGCCCGGATAGGTAGTGGGCATGTACATCAGGTCGCCTTCATCCAGATCGGGTATGAATTCGCTGCCAATCTTGTTAAGCGGCCAGATCCCAACAAGAAACACAACGCCAGCCATGGCGAGTGTGATTTTTGGAAAGCGCAAAACACCCTTGAGCAGCGGCATATAGCCTGCAATCAGCAACCTGTTGATGGGGTTTTTTCTCTCGGCGACCACCTTGCCCCTGATAAAATACCCCATCAACACCGGCACCACTGTCACTGCCAACGCGGCGCTGGCGGCCATGGCATAGGTTTTAGTGAAGGCTAGGGGACTAAACATTCGGCCTTCCTGAGCCTCCAGGGTAAATACCGGCACAAAGCTGACGGTGATAATCAGCAGACTGAAAAACAATGCCGGGCCGACTTCGCTGGCAGACTCTGCCACCACTTTCCAACGGTTCTCTGGCGTCAACGGCGTACGTTCCATATGCTTATGCATATTTTCAATCATCACAATCGCACCATCTATCATGGCACCGATGGCAATCGCGATTCCTCCAAGGGACATAATGTTTGCATTAATGCCTTGCCAGTACATCACAATAAAGGCCGTCAGGATTCCCAGCGGCAGGCTAACGACTGCCACCAGTGATGACCTGACATGAAATAAGAAAATGACACAGATCAACGCGACGATAGCAAGCTCTTCAACCAGACTTTTCCATAAACTGTCAATGGCGCTAGAGATCAATCGAGATCGGTCGTAAACCGTGACAATTTCTACGCCTTCCGGCAAACCCACCTTGAGTTTTTCCAACTTTGCTTTGACGCCATCAATGGTTTTCTGGGCATTCTCGCCAAAGCGCATGACGACAATCCCACCTACCACTTCTCCCTCACCATTAAGTTCAGCAATACCACGGCGCATTTGCGGACCCAGTTCAATATCGGCCACATCCTTTAATAACAGCGGTGTGCCATTCATATCCAAACCCAGAGGAATGGTTCTCAGATCGTCAATACCCTGGATATAGCCACTGGCACGCACCATATATTCCGCTTCACTCATCTCCACAACAGAAGCACCAACTTCCTGATTACCACGTTGGATGGCCATCTGGATATGAGAGAGAGGAATATTAAAAGCACGAAGCTTGTCCGGATTTACTTTGACCTGATACTGTTTGACCATACCGCCAAGCGCAGAGACTTCTGACACCCCCGGCACCGTTTGCAGTTCGTATTTCAAAAACCAATCCTGCAGGCTGCGCAACTGACTGATGTCGTGCTGACCAGTTCTATCTACCAACGCGTAGAGATAAACCCATCCCACGCCAGTCGCATCCGGTCCCAATTGTGGTCTGGCACTGGGTGGCAGCGTCGGCGCCACCTGCGACAGGTATTCCAATACCCGCGAGCGGGCCCAGTAAGCATCGGTATCTTCATCAAAAATGACATAGACATAGGAGTCGCCAAAAAACGAGTAGCCGCGTACGGTGACCGCACCCGGTACTGACAACATGGCAGTAGTCAGCGGATAGGTGACCTGATCTTCCACCACCTGCGGCGCCTGCCCCGGATAACTGGTTTTGATAATCACCTGCACGTCCGACAAATCGGGAATGGCATCTACCGGCGTGTTTTTCAGGGACCAACCTCCGACCCCTACCAGAATCAGGGTGGCCAGCAGCACAAAAAAGCGGTTTTGGACAGACCAGCGGATAATACCTTCAATCATGGCTTGTCCTCCCCTTTGCGCTGGCCTTGATCCATATCCATCGCATCATGGCTCATACCCTGATGCTGGCTGTTGTCCATGGATTGCCCGTCCCCCTCCCTGGGCGCATCTTCGGACACCTGATCCAGTCGATGGATCTGGCTGATCACGTAGTGCTTGTCCCCGTTCCGCTGAATCTCCACATGCAACTTCATGCCGGGTTTCAGCCCACCCAGATCCACCGCGGGGTCCACAGTAAAATCCATCGTCATGGCCGGCCATTGCCAGGCATCGATGGGGTCGTGGGCCAGCTTGAGCATTCGGTGTTCGACTATGACGCCTTCAATACGGGCGCCGACTGATACCGATGCCGGTGTTCCAGGCTGGGTATCGTCATCCGGGCTGTGGTTCATGCGACGAAAATCCGAGGTCTTGCTGGATTCGGAATCAATCAAAAATTGCGCGGAAGTCACAAGCTGGTCGCCATCGTTGAGCCCCGACAGAATCTCCACCCGGTTCTCGCCAATCCGCCCCACCTCGACGGCGATGGATTTAAAGCGCCCGTCACCTTTAGCCAACACGACCCGCGATTGACTACCCGTGCGAATCAGTGCTTCACGGGGAATGAGCAACGCCTCCCGAGCGGGTTGTGTCGCTATCGTCATTTGCGCAAACATACCCGGTCGCAGGTAGCCGTCTGGGTTGTCGAATCGTACGCGCACCCGAGCTGTTCTAGTCTGGGTATTCAGTGACGGGTAGATATAGTCAACCGTGCCAGACCACGTGCGTCCTGGCAGATAATCGAGGTACATGCTCACTGCATCACCCTCCCGTACGCTCATGACCTGACGCTCGAACACTTCTCCTATGACCCAGATATGTTCCAGCTGCCCGATGGCCATCATTTCCATACCGGGTTTCACAAACATGCCTTCACGGACCATAAGATTGTCCAATACGCCGGATTGCAGGGCCGCGATTGTGATGGTCTGACTGACCTTGCCAGATTTTTTCAGTCGGTGGATTTCCGATTCCGGCACCTGTAAAGCCGACAGCCGCTCCATTGCAGCAGTGATTAGTGTTGGGTTTTTTCGCTTTAATGCCAGCAACAGTTCTTCCTGAGCATTGACCAGGGTAGGCGAATATAAGGCATAGAGCGGCTCGCCCTGAGTGACCGGATCTCCGGCGGCTTTGACATGGAGTTTTTCAATCCAACCCTCCACCCGTGGATGAATGTGAACTAGACGGTCTTCATCATATTGCACATAGCCCACGGTATTGACAGAGACGTCCAGCTGCCCCCGAGTGGCAGGCGCTGTACGTACGCCGAGGTTGTTGACCACATCGGGAGAGATGGTGACTGTGCCAATCTCCTGATCGCCGCCCGCGTCTTCATACACTGGTATCAGATCCATCCCCATAGGGGATTTACCCGGATTATCGCGCTTATAATTGGGATCCATCGGCGCGACCCAGTAGAGTGGTTTTTTCTCGGTTGCAACGTCATCATCGCCCGTGGTCCCTTTCATACGCCATAGGGCCGAATAGTGAGCAAGGGTCGCTGTCGCAATCAACAAGGCAACTGTAATGAAAAAAGATTTATTCAATTGAATCTTCATGGGGTTAATCCTTCCGCGTGGTTACTGCTGGTGGCGGGAAACGGTTCTGAACCATTTTTGGACAAGAGGTAATTCAACTCGGCAATCATCTTCAGCCGATCAATCCTGATCGTTAAAAAGTCGATCTTGGCATTTAACTCAGCAATGCGGGCGCGCACCGCTTCGGCAAAGTCGCCGTCGTCGTTGTTGTAGGCGGCCAGGGCAGCTTCGGCCTGCTCTGACATTTGCGGCAATAACTGCTCGGCGTAGAGCGCGCGACGATCATTCAGACGCTGTAGCTGAACCAAGGCCGTATCCAGGTTCGCCATCAGCTTTCGCGCCATCAGTAACTTGTCAGTTTTCAAGGCCTCGGCCCGAGAAGTGGCCGCACTGACGTCTTTATCCTGTCGCTTGCCGGTGAAAAGCGGCAGATCAAAGGTCACACCGACAGAGAACAAATCAGCGCGGTCGCGACCCATGGGATCATCGTCCCTATAGCCGTATTGGGCGGAAAGACCCCACTCAGGTTTATATTTCTGGCGCGCTAATTCGACCCCGGTCTCCATTGCATCAATACGCTGATCAAGTGCCAGCAAGAGTGGGTGCCGATTGACCTGTTCATAGAGCCAACGATCACTATCCGGCTGACCTCCCACCGACGTCGGCTCATCACCGTACTGACTGGGCACAAGCTGCGCTAACGGCAGACGGGCGCGACCGCCGACCCACTCGGATAAACGCTGTTGGGCTGACTCCGACTGTTGCCGCAGCACCGTCAAACGATCGTCCAACCGAGTAAGCTCCAATTGGGCCCGGATAATATCCTGCTGGCGGGCACGTCCCAGTGCCGACGAATAGCTCGCTTTGGTTGCATCTACCAAATGTTCAAACAGCGAGCGATCCCGCTCAATCAATCGAATGCTCTCCTGGGCCCTGAATGCTTCCAGCCACAGCTGCGAGACAGTAGCCGCTACCTTGGCCTGGCGATTCTGCCTGAGCAATGGCTCCTGTTCCGCCAACTCCTGTTTCTGACGGCTGGACAGCGCCAGACTATCGCCGCGAGGAAACATCTGACTAACACCTACAGTGAGCTGCGTCATAGGCTCCTGGTTGATATCGAAGCTATCGGTAGGAAAGTTAGCCGCCATCAGGCTGACCTTGGGGTCTGGCAGCGTCGATGCTGAAATTGATTCGCTGGTCAAAGCGTCTTCGCGATGCCGGCTACCGTTCAGCCAGGGATCCGTGGCAATGGCATGGGCGATGGCCTCATCCAGACTCAACGTATTAGCCGGGCTCTGCGCAAATACAGGAAGCCCCACCAGCAAAAACAATAAAAATACCCATTGAATGTTCATCGTTATATGTCCTATTGCTGATCGCGACTATTCACAGATGCAAACACGTCAGCCGAACCGTCTTTTTTAAGCAGCCATACCTTGTAAGGCGTAAACCTGTCACCCATCTCCATACCCGGGCTGCCTGCCGGCATGCCGGGCACACTAAGGCCGATGGCGTCATCAGGAGGGTTTTCCAGAAACTGCTGAACAAAGCGCGCAGGGATATGGCCTTCGAACACATAACCGTTACTCGTCACTGCTGTATGGCAGGACTGGAACTCAGGTGCTATGCCATAGTCATTTTTAATGCGATTCAAGTCCGACGGGTGGTGGGTTTTTGTGTCAAAACCAACATCTTCCATATGGTGAACCCATTGCTGGCAGCATTGACAGGTGCGGCTTTTATAAACATCCAACGTGGCAATCGTTGCGCTTTTAGTTGCGTGATTTTCGCTTTCTGAACAAGCGGTAAGAAATAACAGGAATACGATCAGCGCCGGAAAGCGCAGATAGGTATGTAACGGCTTCATGATGACTCCCAATCAAGAGTTGCAGTGAACGCGCTCGTAGCGATGGCGCGTTTTAAACATACGTTATGGGAGTTTTTATCTCCCGCTTATCGAGTCGTCAGACGCCTGAATTTCAGGCGTACCAACCCTACTTCAGCGGGAAATGGGGGGGCGAAACAGCGAGGAAGCTGCCTGGGAGAGGAAGGAAACCGAATACGCTGTATTGAGGGTTTGAGAAAACTGAACGGAAAACGGCGACAGTGTACTCACCACCGCAACGCTTGCAGAGATGCAATCCAACTGAGAGCAGTGATCCTGGCTGCAACAATCAGCGGCATCAGCCGTAAGGGCATTATTGATCTGGATATTGTTTGCCTTGGTATGGCTTCCATGATCCATTGCCCCCGTCATTACTGGAACATCAGGTTCGTGACTCATCTTGTGGCAGGGCAATTTCGCAACAGCGAACGACTGGCTGGTAAAAGCCAGTAACGCGAAGATCGCCATGTAAAATCTGAATCTGCTAAGCCACATAATCTGCAAATGGTTATATTAACATTAGGAAAGATACCTTATTCTCTCGAAAGTTCAAACATAACGCCCTTGATGATTGACATAGATCAATCAACGGATACTTCCATTAAGCGCCAGAACTGCAAATATTGACTTGAGGCCCACCCCGTCAGGATTGAGTGGCTGAGCTAAGTTTTTTTGTCCAACGGCGCTATACTTAAATCTGAGCTGGAGTAACCCGCAGGTGGAGTCTGCCGATGAATACTGTCAACCGCATTGCCAATATCCTCAGAGCCAGTGCTGCTTTGCTCGTAACCGCTGTGGGCATTCTATTCAGCGCCGATGACGACGAAAGCGAAGACCGTCCCTTAGGAGATGGCTCAGACCGATTTGGGGAGCACAATTTTCGTACTGGACGTATGGACTCTGGAGCTGATCCAGATGGCTGGTATGAGGAGGACTTGTAACAGCTCCCTATTTCTTCTTCATCCCTTTTGAGACGGCCATTTTACCCAAACTGCCGCCCTGCCTTCCTGCATCATCAGCAGGCCTTGCGAGCGGGGAAGTAGCTGCAGTGATAGAGCGCCCTATATTCACCCCCGCCCACGCCATCATCCCACTCCACAGCAGCGGCAATCCCAGATAGAGACTGGTTGTGATCATATTCAACAGCATGCGCTTGGCGTCATGTTCGCCAGGGTTGGCGAAGATCTGCAGGAAGACATTGACGTCAGGGTACATGGACAGAATCAGGTTCTGATCCACCCACATGGCCAGATACCAGAGCACTGTCCAGAACTTGATGGTGAAGATGGCCATGCCACCGACCACCATCATGGCAATGGAGTAGCGGGACAAAACCACCACCAGTGGCAGCAGGGCATAGATGCCCAGCAGCATAATGGCCTGGACCATGGGCAATGACTGCAACACGGCGGTCATGGTGACGGAAAACAGGGCCGATGCGGTGACTACACCACCGGTCGCCAGGCCGCCTTTGACGATGGATCCAGCGGTGTTGACCAATCCTGCCCCAGATGCATTATTGGCGATTAGCTCATTACTCGACCAGGAGGGTGGCGCATTGGTGAGAACCGTTTTGGCGACGGCGTCATTTTGCTGCTCGCTGGCCAGTGCCGGCGCGATAGCGACCACCAGACCGGAAAAGCCGGCCGAGGTGGCATCCGCCTCGTTGATCAGTTTCTCCCGCAAGCCGATGGCCCCATCCTCCCACCACTGTTTGCAGTAAGGTTTGCCCCAGGCTGGCGGAGTGGTCGGATCGTATTCCGTATCCCTGGCCGCGCTGTAAGCCCAGCCCGTAATTTGGTTGGCCGGGCGCAGTGTGTCGTAATAGCCTGCAGTTTCCCGGTAGACGTGTGCGCCCATCCAGTCGGGATCATCGGCACCGTAGGTGGTGAGAATGCCATTGATGGCCGCCGTGTTTGGTCGTTCAGCCTGGTATTTGGAGCGGGCCGGGATATAGCACTGGCTGAAGAAATCGCTCACCTCCTGCCGGAGTCGCGGATCAGCAATGGTGGCCAGGTGTGCTTGTTGCTCGAAGGTGCGCATATCCGCCACGGTTGGGAGGCCTTGGACAATGGCGTGATTCAGGCCGGAGCTGAGGGCGATCACGCCGTACCACCAGACGGGAACATTGACTGTTGCGGCAGAACCCGTGAACCCGGTCGTGCCATAGGTGCTCTGTGGGGCCGCTACGGTCGCGGTTGTTGGCGTTGGATTCAGCAAGGTCGGCGGCGGCGAGTAGGACAAGGTACCGGCATTGAGTGGTGTGAGGGTAGCGGGTTGCCCGGCCAGCACGACTACCAACAGCGCAATGAACAGCTCGATCTCCATGCGCCGCAGTGAGAGGCCACTGGCATGACCCACCTCACCGCCCTGCGCCGGTTCGCGCCAGTTGTCGATCAGGATGCCCAGAAACGGGAGATAGACGATACCGGTACTGACCAGCACATCCCACAGAATGCCGTAGAAGGTCCAGCCGAAGAGGGAAGTAAAGAGCTCCAGATAGCTATCGACACTCATTGCCCAGCTCCAATGATCAAGCTCTAACCATCAAGCCAATGGCATTGACCAATACACCCTGCCCTAACACCAATTCGAGCAAAACCAACCAGGTGACGGCGCGCCAGCGTAATCCTGTTAGTCTGGTTGCTTTGGCCCGGCTCAGGATTGTCGCATCAGCCAGCCAGGCAACCAGATGATTCCAGCCGAGGGCAACAGCGGCGATCGCTACCCAGCGTATGACTGTCAGCGTCGTCCGCCAGGCATCGATGCTCTGTTGGATGGATTGCACGGAATCCGTTTGCAATCGATGCATAAGGAGATACCCCGCCAGTGCCGTCAGCAACACGGCCACTGTGGTGAATAGCAGAAAGCTTTTTCGCCTTGATCGGATGTTATTGAACACGCCCACCTCGCAACGGATTGGGATCCAGGGTGGGCACTTCCGGTACGGTAAGTGAACTCTGCCGTTTGGCAGCCGCTCGCTCCAGTAATGTGGCAACAGTGTCGGATACCACTTCTTTGCGTACACGGGTTTCAAACAGCAGGTTTTCGATTTCTTTATCGAGCTCGGCGATGGAGTTGTCCGCATGCTCGCGGGCAACTTCGGTGGCGTAAACCTCAGGGACCTGCCGCCCCGACAGCAGCAGACGCCGGGCGTACAGTGCTTTTTCGACCGTGCGCGCAGTGCTGATCTCGGAGACCAGGCGGCCCATGATCAGGCTCTGCTCTGAGGCCGGCATCTCGCGGATGGCTTCGATCACCTGACGGGTGATGGCCACGCCGGGGGCGGTGATCTGATCGAGATTGGCCAACGTGGGCGGTGTCGCGCCACTGACCAGGTTCTGGATCTCGGTGGTGACGGTGGCGGACTCCTGATAGAGCTTCGGTAGCAGGCCCGTACCGGGAATGCTGTCCTTGCGGCAGGTATCGCAGGTAGTGACGATATTCTCGCCCACCACATCCACGGTCCAGTCCCGAGCTTCGGCGGGCGACGCCCAGATTTCCGACAGGCGGGTGGCCGATGCGGTCGGTACCGGACTGGTGTCAGTCACGACGCGATTCATATTGATGTTGTAACCGGCCTCGACGATATCGCCGGTAAATTCCAGCACTGGCTGGCCGGCTCCTCCGGCCTGCCCACCGATCCAGGGCACACCATTGTCGCCATTTGAGGATTCCACCGTGTCTTTGGCGGTCACGGCATCATTGCCGCCAATACCCATCTGCACCTTCCAATCGTTACCTTTGGATAAGGTGATCAGATCGGCGTAGGGGTTCTTGCCCTGGGCAATCTCCGCCTCCATCTGCTCGCAGGACTTGGTGGCCAGCTGCATGGTTTCTTCGGCCTTGATCAGGGCATTCTGGAAGAGATCGTACAGGCCGGGGTTGGCTCGTTGCAGAATGAGTGCAGGTAACGACGCTATGGCGCTGGTGGCCGCTGCCGTCATGGCGTTCATCATGTTGTCGACACCGGAACCGATGTCGTTCAGGGTATTGGTGACCGCCGCCACCGGATCGAACTTGCCGCAGCTGTAGCCGAGTCCCAGTTGGGCAGAGCCTCCCAATGTCGTGGAGACCACAGCGGGATTCGCCGGTACCGAGACCGGTTCGGCGCCACCGATCTCGTAATACCACAGCCCATCTTCTGTGGGCGCCTGAGCGGCATAGCTGTCAGAGCCAATGACGACCGCCAAAGCGATCAGCAGACAGTGGATAGGGTTGTGTTTGATCATGGCGGGTAATTGATCCAGTTGATGTCGAACAGAAAAAACTGGCCTTCTTTTTCACAGCACTGATAAGGCCTCCACAGGTTCCAGGCGTAATCACCCTCCTCGTCCACGCGGCCACCACCCCAACCATTGGCGCTGGCGAGATCGTTGGTGCCAAAAACAGCGCAGCTTGATTCTGCTTTGGGGAGCAACATCTGCCACTCACCGGTGGCGGGATCGTCTTCAACCAATGGACCCGGCGACCAAATACGCTGATCGGAGCTGGAAGAAGCTTCGATCTGATCGTAAATGTGCGGCTGACCGTTCCGGGTCACGATATCCCCGGCTCGCTGCGCATTGATTGCCGCGGCCTTGGGCTCCTCTGCCTGTGTGGTCCAGCCTGTTCTGGGGTAGACACCACCCCAGGTCTGCAGAGGCCAGGTGCCGATTTCCCGCATGCCGGGTATCAGACTCGCTGGATAGAACATTTCCGGGATTTCCATACGCCAGGAGAGCGCATCCAGGCTCGACATGAAATAGGGATAAAAGGAGGTGGTTTCCGATTCACACAAATAGCCGGTACCCGCCAGGACACCTGACAGCGAACCTAAAGGATGGCCGATGACATCGGTCTCCCGAAAGATCAGATTACGGTGGTCCTTGTTGCCCTGCCCACCTTCCGTTCGATTCCCGGCGCTCTCGATGGGCACGGGCAGCAAGCTGCCGAGCAGTCCTGTCGCGGCGGAACTTTGAGCGGCCCCAAGAATACTGCGGATCTCTGTCCAGGGATTGCTACCGAGTTCGTTGTAACTGCTCACCACCGCATCCGGCTGGTAATGGCCAACTTTGATTGAGGTCTCGACATCGCATTCGTAAATGGAACAGCGCAGCCAAAAGCACATCCCCACCGGCATCCAGCGCATACAGCTGAGTGCGGCACTCGTGGTCTGGGAAACGATTTCCGTGGTAGAGATCGTTCCCGCATGACTCATGAGGGGCGCCCACATCAGCAGGATGAATCCACAACGGCGGATAGCACACATCATGGTCGAGCCTCCCCGGCCTGCCACTGCCGATATCGTTGGGTTGCCGCTCGAATGTCGGTGATGCCGTAAACCACAGCTTTGCCATCGAAGACCATGGCCGGATAGCGATCAATGCCGTATTGCATCGCCTGCACCAGGCCGTTAGCGGCGTTTTCCAGTTCATGGCTGAGTTTATTGTCCATACGCTGAAAGCGATGGAGGGCTGTCTGTTTTGCGGCTTCGGGATTCGCTGGCAAGTCTTTGGAGAGCTCTTGCTGAAGTCGATCAATACGGTCTATGTGGTACACAGTTATACCATCCGCACCATTCGCGACCGGGTTCATTGAATCGGTAAATACCTCGATCGCAATTGATGGTTCGTCAGCCAAAACCGGCTCACAGAGCACCCCTATTAGAACGATCGAAAGAATGAGATGAGCTCTTGCACTATTCACTGGCGGCCATCCAGATCCACATATCTTTGACAGAGCATTCATGCTGAAGGATTGACGGTGGGGGATAAACGGAAAATCCAGACATGAAGCGTCGATGTTTCTGGCCGACCAGAGGCGACATTCCTATAATGGCGGGACATTCGTAACGGAAGAAATACAGGAATGGATTTCAGCCCCATCATCCAACAGGTCTACGGCGCGCTGTGGTACCTCATACCTCTCGCCATCCTGGCAGGTGTTCTCAAGTCCCCCTGGTTCAAAGGCATTACCGGTGAGTTTCTGGTGAATACCGCCGCACGACTGTTTCTTCCAAAGGACGAATACCGCCTGATCAAGGATGTGACATTACAAACCGATGATGGCACCACACAGATCGACCACATCATTGTGTCGCGCTACGGCGTATTCGTAATTGAAACCAAAAATATGAAGGGCTGGATATTCGGCTCGGCCAACCAGAAAACCTGGACCCAGAAAATCTACAAACACACCCATAAATTTCAGAACCCACTGCACCAGAACTATAAACACGTCAAAACCCTGGAAACCCTGCTGGATATTCCGGCTTCCGCGATTCACTCGCTGGTGGTGTTTGTCGGTGATTCGACGTTCAAGACTGAATTGCCCGAGAATGTGGTTTATGCCGGTGGGTATATCCGGTATATCAAAGCGCGGCGCGAAGTGATCCTCAGCCAGGCCGCCGTGGAGACTGTGACGGCACAAATCGAACAGCTGAGATTACAGCGGGGGTTTACCACCAACCGACAGCACGTCAACCATTTGCTCCAGAAGAAGGCTCCCTCACCGCCAGCCGCCCCCGCAGTCATGCCGCCAGTCACAGCGTCAACGACGCCCCAAAGTCGAAAACAGTGCCCAAAGTGTGGCGCTACGATGGTACTAAGAACGGCCAGAAAGGGACAAAACGCGGGCAATCAATTTTGGGGATGCGCAACCTATCCGGCCTGCCGTGGAGTCGTGAAACACCCCTGAGATCAGTAAAACTGCTACGCACGAGACTGTTCGATACGCTTGGCGATCTCGTAAACCGCCTCCAGCTCCGAGCAGTTCTTCTCACGCATAATCGCTGCACGTTCAGCCTTCTCATGCTTTTCGGTCATGGCCAGGGCGAGCGATAAGGCTGGCGGCACGTTGCGGAACAGCGCTTCGACCTTGTCGGCCAAAACGACTCCTTCCACGTATTTTCCCGGCTCCTTGCGGGCAGACAACAGCAGGTTGCGCTGTTCGTCATTGAGATCCTTGAAGCGGGCGATCTGCTCCACCTCCTCTTTCGGCATGACCAGGCACAGCCACCACTCCATCATGTTGAGCATCTTGCGGCTGGCATCCGGAAAGTCTTCCAAATTCTGGGTGGCGATCCAGAACCAGGCACCGAGCTTGCGCCACATTTTGGTGATCTTGACCACGTAGCGCGCCAGCAAGGGATTGGTGGTAATGATATGGCCTTCGTCAGTCACCACCAGCGTGGGCCGATCGTCGTGTTGATGACGTTCCACCAGGTCATTGATGTGGCTCATCATAGACAGGTAGGCAACGGTGAGCTGATCCTCGTAGCCTTCTCTGGCCAACATGCCCATTTCGAGGATGGTGACATCGGCTTCTGGCCAGGACTGCCCCGGCCGATTGAAAAAGTGGCCCGCCAGGCCCGAGCAGAAAAGCGCCATACCGTCCCCCATCTCCAGGGCTCGATTACGTCGGTGTTCGGGCAATTCCCTGTTGGTGGCGATGGTCTGGAAGGCGTTGACCACATCTTGGGTAATCACCTGGGGTCGACTGGTCTCTTTCACCGTTTTTGCGGCAAGGAAGATGGCGTTGCGGATCAGCAGTCGGTCGGCCCGGGTCAATCGCGCGTCTTCGCGTTCATCGCCACCGGTGATCATGATGCGTGCAGCAATCTCCATTTCACCGAGGATATCGCGACCGCCGCCCTCTTCGTCCATCTCATCATCTTCGTCTAACGTCTCCTCGCTTGTGGACTCATCGACGTCGAGCGGATTAAACGCATGGCGCCGATCCAGCAGTCGAAGCGCATCGGCAAAGGGCGGCAGGCTGACATCGACATTGGGGTTCAGGGTGATCTGGTTCACTGACAGACCGTGATGCGCAAAATGCTGCCCCAGTAACGAAAACGAAGCCCCGGCCTCGATGATAAAAATCCGTGGCCGGTGTCGTGCCATCATCTGCTGCAACAGATACACCAGCAGTGCTGACTTGCCCGCCCCCGTCGGCCCCAGGATCAGCATGTGGGCGTTCTTCTTGCGGTCATCCCGGTGCAGCGGATCGAAGACCAGCGGTTCGGCACCCCGGTTGTAGAACACCAGGCCGGGATGACCGGTGCCACGGGAACGGCCGTAGAACGGTACCAAATTGGCAATATGCCGTGAGAAGATCAGGCGCGAGCGTCGGCGGGATTTGTCCAGGTCGGCGTCGTAGGCCATGGGCAGGTTACGGATGTAACTGTCGAGCGACAGCAGGTCAGCTTCCTGGGCAATGGACTGCAGACCATTGGGCAAAAGCAGCGCGTGGAGACGATTCAAATTGTTCCGTAGCGCCTTTTGATTATCTCCGCGCACATAGAAGGCCATGCTCACAGGATACAGCTTGTTGCCCTGCGCCATTTCCCGCTCCACTTGTTCCGCATCTTCCCGGGTGATCGACGCCTCAGCGGAATCTCCTACCGAAGCACGCTTGATCTGGGCAATGTGATTGCGGGTGGTGTCTTGCGGTTTGAGCGTAAGGGTTATCGCCATAATGGTGTGCTCGGGCAAACGATCGAACAGCGAATACACCTGATCCCCGGCCTGGCGTTCCGCCGTGAAGTGCCCGATGTCCGGGGCCCGCCGCAAGCTTTGGACGGTCACGACGGTGTGCAGCAGTTTATCGAAAATCCAGCTCGACGTTGCCTCGTCGGAGTGTGGCATCGACAGGGTCAGCTGTTCGGCGAAGTCATAGCCGAAGGGTAAATTGTCATCACCCGGATAGGGTGCCAACTGCAGCAGTGCTTCCGGATTACCGTCTGCCAGCGGTGGATTGGGATTAAACCAGCTCAGCAACCACTGATAAAACGACTGACCATTGGCCCGTTGGGCGTTGATTCCGGCAGAGGCCAGTGAGGCGATCCATTTGGTGGCCACGTCATTGAGCGCCCCCTCCACTTCAACAGCGGGTGGCATTTTGCTGTTGCTTTTCAAACGGCGGTAGAGCACAACGCGGATCCGCCGTTGCTGCCCCTGCCAACGCGAGCCGGTGACGGTGGTATCGTCAAACAATCCACCCGGTCGGGAAATCGCTTGCAGGTGCTTCGACATCACCGACTGGTAATGTTGAGAATAATCCGATGCGCGAACCGTCGGCGACGGGTAACTCGCCAACGACTCATTAAATTGGGTTAGCCTGGGCTCGTCCTGGACATAGATCTGTAATACCCAGGGTGCGTCGTCACGCTCGGGAATG
>Ga0209533_1002822_pt1 | contig 15617 bp, 7 predicted proteins | sample COG_04_FD_184748 | JGI IMG/M metagenome (GOLD analysis project Ga0209533, IMG submission 184748) | Pelagic Microbial community sample from North Sea - COGITO 998_met_04 (SPAdes) (version 2) | ecosystem: Environmental > Aquatic > Marine > Neritic zone/Coastal water | place: Helgoland, sampling...
GCTCATAAAACTTTCTTGGAAAAAGCAAGACTCTATAAAGTGCCGTATAAAAGGTTCTATATTGTTCTACAGTACCCCCCTCAATTTCTATTCTACCCAATTCTGTATTCCACAGAGCTGCTGCTTTTGTCTTTGTTTGATCAAAAGTATCTGAGCCAATTTCTCTTTTTAAGTTCAATTCTGCTTGTTCTAAACTAATGAAAGAGGATGCTACTTTTGCCGTTATTTTTTCGTTGTTTTCTGTTTTAAAACTTAAGGCCGCTCCAACATGAAAGCCTTCTGCACTTAATGCCTTACTTAACCTACTGTTATCTGCTTTAGATTTTTTATTAGTTTTCCATGTTTGTGAGGCTTCAAAATCTTTATCAAAATAAATCACAAAATAATTGTGAAAGTTTTCGGGAACACCACCAGAATTATTGCGACAATACCCTACTACTTTTCGTTCTTTAGGAAATACTTTCACCATTGAACCTTTAAAGAAACCATCCACTAATACATGGGCGTTGTCTGTTTTTGGAAATGTAAATTGAAACTGTGCACCACGTTCAGTTGGAACTATTTCGGTTGTGACATCATAGTCTGCTAAATAAACTTTGTAGTAGTGTGGCTTGCTAATTTCTGCTTTGTGAGAAAACCATGAAGCACGTTCGTCCTCATTTATTTGTAGATTTCCCGTTTCAGGAAACAATGAAAAGGCTGCATAATCATTAATCCATGGACTGGGTTGATGTGTTTGCTTAAAGCCTCTAATTTTATTAGCGTCGTAAGTGTACCCCCATCCATTGCCCATTTCGCCCGTTTGGGGAGTCCAAAAATTCATGCCCCAAGGGGTTGCAATTGCAGGATAGGTGTTTCCATTAGACAATTCAAAAGCGGAGTCAGAGCCCACTAAAGGATTTACAAAATCTACAAGGCTAACGGACTGGTTTTGACCATAAGCCGCTGTGGATATAATCACAAAAAAACAGAACAGAATTTTAACTATTTTCATTTACTATATTTTATTTATTTATTTGGAGGCGAGAACGATTAGCTATTCAACTTAGTTAAAGCTAGGTGGCTCTGTATTTTCTCCCCAAGCTTTATTTGGTGTCTTAGAAGATTCGAAATCTATGGTGCCTCCATTTTTAATTAAATCCCAATCGACCCAAGTAGACTTGTATTTCTTTCCATTAATTTTTAAGGAATTAATATAAGGAGCTTTAGTAGAACCTCCATTAATGGTTAATAGTCCTTGAGGTAAATTTACTATTGCTTTTTCAAATTGAGGCGTATTAACAGAAAAGCCTGCCACTCCGGGAATCATTGGGTAAATTCCTATTGAAGCAAATACATACCATGCCCCCATGGTTCCTAAGTCGTCATTACCAGGTAATCCTGTTGGTTCGCTCGTATACATTTCATTAAAAACTCGGTGAACAACTTCAGATGTCTTGTAAGAAGTATCCGTCCAATTATAAATCCATGGCGCTTGGAAGTCGGGCTCATTTCCAGCAGCAAACCAAGCATCATCGTATGAAGCATCTAGACGCTCAAAAAAAGTGTCCAGACGCTTTACAGCAACCTTAGAGCCTCCAAGAGTGTCAATTAATTCTTTTAGATTATAGGGAACCATCCAAAAATAATTCTTGTATGTTGCTTCTCTCCAGTCATGCTCAATATCTTTCCACTTACCGTTAGGGTATTTAGAATTCAACCATTTATTTCTTGGATTATAAATATTTTTCCAGTTTTGAGATCTATCTATAAAATAAGAAGCTTCCTCTTTAAGATTTAAAGCTTGAAGTGCAAATTGACCTATAGCAAAGTCTGACGAAGTGTATTCCAACATCATTGATGCAAACGTATGACCATCTCTTATATATTCTGTCAAATAAGGTCGTATTTCCTGATCTTGAGAACGCAAAAGAGGAATAGTAGCTCCACGCTTCATGTATTTATAGGCTTTATTAAGTTCAAACTTTGTGGCTCCAAAAGCATATGAATTTGAAATAAGAATTGGTGTTGGGTCCCCTTGCATGATCCCTGTTTCAATATTTGCTAGAATCCAACGCCCATACCCCCCGCTTTGTTCTGCAAAATCAACCAAAGACTGCATCATATCACTGCTCTGATCTGGGTATAAGATAGCAACTAATTGAGCTTGCGTTCGGTAGGTATCCCAAACACTAAAGGAACTATATTGTGCATCTAGTTTGGTTTTATAAACCTTAAAATCAGCTCCGATATATTCTCCATTTACATCGCTAACAATGTTAGGATGTATTAAAGAGTGATATAAATGGGTGTAAAATTGAATTTTACGATCTGTATTTGGAGATTCGATTATAATTTTTGACAAGCTAGAATCCCATGCGGCCTCTGCGTTTTTTTGGTAAGCATTAAAACCACCATCAATACTGCTAGACTTTAAATTTTCTTTAGCGTTTTCTATTGAAACATACGAGATTGCTATTCGATAATTTACCTCACTATTTGTGGTCGTATCAAATGAAAAGTAAGCTCCAGATTTTTTTCCAGATGCTTCATTCACCCCTTCTGATAAAGCGTTTTTCTCCCAAGTACCACTAGAGGTTGCTGCTCTGTCAAATTCGGCAACAAAGTACAGTTTATAGTTTGTTGAAGAACCACAAAAATCTCCGCCTTCGGCAAATCCTTCACAACTTGAATCCGAAGTAATTGTAACCATTGCATTGTTTATATCCGTAGAACTAACCCCAGATCCAATAATAACTGTACCTACTTTTGTTGTTTCATCGAACTTAAAATTTGCTACTCCTGAACGCTTGTTAACTGTCAGGCTAGCAACTGTAAGGTCTGGCATTTGAAGAGATAAAAAACCTGCATGCGCTTCATTTACCAATTCATATTTTTTAAAGCTATCCATGTTTCCAGGGGAGCTTTTTAGTAGACCCGCAATTGGTAGTATAGGAAAATTTCCCATATGAGGACAGCCGGCTCCACTTAACTGATTGACTACGAAACCTTTTTGAGGTGAAAAAAAGCTGGGGGTAAACTGAACCATTCCAAAGGGGTAAGTCGCTCCAACAAAATTATAACCACAGCCCAGTCCACTGCCTTGAGAACCAATTTGTGGATCAACAACTTTAGATAATTGCTGAGCACTAACAGAAAAATTAACTGAAATTAGCAACAAAAAAGTATGAAAACAAGGTTTATAATTTATGTTCTGAATTATTTTAAGAATGAATCTAAAAAATAGATCAATGAAATCTGTATTTATGATCATAAATATAAATTGAGTTTTGTAATATTTATTTTATAATTTCTAAATATAATAGCAACAAATTAAATAAGGAATTAATCTTCGATTAATAAGAGATTAAATTATGTTTAATTTGATTAATTTATCAACAAATAGGATTAAAAATTGTTTCAGTAAAAAAGTTATGAATGAATGATATTTACAAGAAATTCACTTTGTGTTTTTAGATCATATAATGTTAGTTTTAATTCACTTCTCAAAAACATTAGTTCTAATAAACCATAGATTTGGGTCTGTATTTAGGGTCTTTCCCAAAATTTAAGTTAGGAGTCGAACCCATTACAAACTTAAGCACTCCTCCGTTGACTAGATCTTTATGCGTTATGTAAGAGTATTTATGTTCAGCACCATTGAGTGTAACCTCCTGAATATAAATATTAGTGTCAGAGTTATTCTCTGCTATAATTTTCATGCTTTTACCATTTCCTAAATTGAGGTCAACTTGGTCAAATAAGGGACTTCCAAAAACATAAGCACCATTTGAAGGATTAACCGGATAGAAACCCATAGAAGAAAATATATACCAAGAAGACATTTGTCCACAATCTTCATTACCGCTTAAGCCATCTGGTTTATCTGAATACAAATTAGTAGTGATATACCTAACATTTTTAGGTATTTTGTATTGCTCTCCTGCATAGGCATACATATATGTAGTATGGTGGCTAGGCTCGTTCCCGTGTGCATATTGCCCAATAAGTCCGGTAATATCCATTGACGACCCTTCTTCTAAATCGGAAGAAATACTAAATAATTGATCTAGCTTAGTGGTGAAACCCTTATCACCTCCTAGTAATTCAATAAGGCCCTCGGGGTCTTGTGGTGTTAGCCACAGATATTGCCATGCATTTCCTTCACAATAATCATTGACTCTGTGTTGAGCAGACTTAGGGTCAAAAGGAGTTCTCCAGCTTCCATCAGCCATTTTACCTCTCATAAACTTAGTTTCAGGATCGAAATAATTTTTATAGGACTTCGAGCGGTTTAAAAAATACTCGTAATCTTTTGGCTTATTTAATTTTGCTGCAAGCTGCGCAATACCCCAATCTGCAATGGCATATTCCATAGTACTTGCGATTGATTCTGCCATGTAATCTGAAGGAATATACCCATATTTCATCAAGTCTTTTACACCAGGCTCATGGTCTCCAGTTGCACTTTCTTTCACTGCTGCATATACTTTTTCTAAGTCGATTCCTTCAAATCCTTTTAGACAGGCATCAACAACAACAGGAATAGCACTGTAACCTGGCATCGTATTTGTTTCATTCCCTCTTAGGTGCCATACAGGTAATTTACCTTGCTGCTCAAATATTTTAACCATGGAATTGACCATGTCACTCACTCTCTCAGGATGCGTTATCGTATATAGTGGATGTGCAGCTCTGTAGGTGTCCCAAAGAGAAAATAAAGTATAGTTGGTAAATGTGGTGTCTTTGTAAACCTTTTTATCAGTCCCTCGGTACTCCCCATTAAGATCTTGGAATATATTAGGCGCAATCATACTGTGATACATTGCGGTATAAAAGACTCTCTTTTTTGCTTTGTCTTTTGTTTTAATATGAATTTTTGAAAGTTCTTTATTCCATTTATCTTCTGCATCTTTCAACACGCTATTGAAATCCCATCCTGGAATCTCTGTCATTAAATTATCTAATCCATTACTTGAACTTACAGGTGAAACACCCATTTTCAAATAAATAACTTCATTCTTTTTAGTAGAAAATTCTAAAAAGCCTTTTAAAAAGACCCCCTTTTTTTCAGAGGCTTTTACTTTTCTACCATTATTATAAATAATAAAATCTTTAACTGGTTTAGAAACCACTAATGAGAAAAACTCTCTTTGATCAGACGCCCAACCTGATGAAAATCGATACCCTTCAAATAAAGTATCGTTAATTTGTCTTAGATAGGTGTCGGTTGGTCGGTCAGCACTTCCTTCACCTAAATCTATTATGATCCTTGATTCTGAAGATTCCGGAAAGGTATATTTATGCAATCCCGAGCGCTCTGTAGCTGTCAATTCAACTTTAATGTTATACCGATCTAACATGACTTGGTAGTATCCAGGGCTCGCACTTTCTTTGTCTTTTGAATATAAAGAAGCATATCCCTTTAGATGTCTGTCTTGAGTACCTGCATTAATTTTTAATTCTCCGGTTGCCGGCATGACTGTAAGTTCTCCTAAATCTGACATTCCGGTGCCACTTACATTTAAATGGCAAAATCCTTTAACAATACTATCTGAATGGTGGTAGGACGATGACCAATCCCATCCTTTATTAAAATTTGTTGGCCCCACTTGAACGCCTCCAAATGGCACATTAGCGCCTACAAAAACATGCCCATGACCACCAGATCCTATAAAAGGGTCCACATATTTTATATAGTCATTCGTCTTCATAATTTTAAAGCTAAAACTTATTATTATGAGCGCTATTACAGCAAATGTATTTTTTAAATTAAGATGTTTCATGTATTCTATTTTAAATGTATATTTTGATTGGTTGAGGTTAATCCCTCTTTGTTTCAAGTACCTTTTCATTGAATCCTTTTGAATGATCAGTTATTTAATCTGTAATTGCTCCATAACCTGAAAATTCAACCTCTATTAATTGAAATGCTTCATTTCCAACAGTTGAGGTATATCGCAATCGGATGTATTTTGAGAATGGTCCAGGAGCGAAATCAAATTCCATACTTTGGAGGTCACCTCCGCTAATGCTTTGATCAACTATTAGTTGCCAGCCTGCATTTTCAAAACTCTCAGTTGTAACGGGTTCAGAAAGCACTGTGTTTCCAATGGATTGAAATACCGGTAACGTTTCTCCATCTTCTAATGTGGACCTTCCCCAAATTTCTAATTGAGTGGGGTTGTTTCCAGAAAAATTATTGGGATCTCTAAAGTGTATTTTACATTTTGATAATTGAGTCGTAACCCCTAAATCTAGAGTAAAATGTCCTGGAACCGAATTTTCTCCTGAGTGATACCCATAGGCATCATTTCCAGACCAAAAACCGTTTTTGTCCCATAAATAATTAGAAGGATTTCCACCATAAGATGTGCCTGGGTTATCGCTAGGCATTAATGACATGGAAAACAAGGATTTATCAAGAGTTATAGGCTTAGTATCTTGCCCATACAGAGTCATTTCTGTTAACTGTGAATTGGTGTTTCCAACTGTAGATAAAACACGGTATCTAACATATCGTATTTGGTTTGCAGGGCTGATCAAAAAACTATTACTAGCCATCGTTTCACCATCAATAACCCCTTCGTACAAGAGACTCCAGCCTGCATTATAAAAAGCAGCGTTAGTATTTGCACTTGTCTCTGCAAATTCAAGACCATCACGCCCCCATATTTGAACTTCAGTTGCATTATTTTGAGCTGATGAACTTGGGGTAGGCATCTCTAGCTTTACCTTTCTTAGTGTGGTCATAACGCCTAAATCTACTGTGAAGTGGTGTGGCATGTCTCCTGGATTTGAAAAATAGGAGAAGGTGTCATCGCCAGACCATGAACCATCACCATCAAATAGATATAATTCTGGGTTTGCATTGTTGTAGGTCCCTAAGTTATCGCTAGACATTTGTACGAGTTGAAAATAGCTTTTGTCAAGCTCGCTGTAAGGAACATCTGGCAGGGTATAGTTAGCAGTGAGTAATGGAATCGTATCAATCCCATTAAGGCCCGATTGAATATAAGATTTTGTAGAGATGCTTCCTAATGGCTTAAAGTCTGTTAGTTTAAGTCTATTATCTTCAAAAAATGCAGTATCTCTTATGATTTCATTCGCTTCGTTCTCGTAGTCTATAGTGGTGAAAAGTACATATTCAGATTCGGAATTCACACTAAAGTTTACATAATTACCATCTGGATCAAAACCATATCCAATAATTTCTCTTGGATCCTGATCCGAAATAAATTCATCTCCAATTGCAAAGCCGGCCACAAACTGTGGAATTGATAAATTACCATCGGGATCTTGGGTGATGACACTAAACTCGTAGCTTTCTTCCTCTAAATCAGATAATATGGCGGCATAAATCTCTTCAACGTTATTAATATCAAACGTTTGAGTTGTACCATTAAATTCTATAATCACTTGTTTTGAATTTCCAAGGAATTGTGTATACCCCTCTAATTGCGCCCTGTAATATCCAGGCCTAATGGTCAAGGTGTCTAATCTTCCGGCGTAGATAGTTTCTCCATTTAGATACTGTTTATGGATAGATTCTATGTCTCCGCAACGAAGAAACATCAGCGATAATCCTGACAAGAGAAGGCATAAATAGATTTTTGTTTTAAATATTTTCATAATTTAAATATATCGTTATTCAACAAGACCTCCCCAAAATGAGAGCTCTCCAATTACTGATACCATTTGATTATTCCAAGATTCTAAATTGACCAACCGTATGTACTTAATGTTGTATTGTTGTGCGTCATAATCAAAGACAAAATCTTCTCCATTATCTTGAAACAAATAATCTTCTTCAGTGTTAGAACCAGGGGGTAATCCGGAGGGTTTAAAAGATTCAAATTCACCTAGAAGTCTCCAGCCATCCCCAGGATTTGATGGACTATAGATTGGTAAATTATCTAGATTTTCTCGGCCATAAATTTGAAACCTTTTTGGGTTTCCGTGTTTGTACAATTCGGTTCCGCCTCTTTGGTATAGTTTAAACCGATTCAATTTAACGGTTTGCCCTAAACTAATGGTTAACTGGTGCGGAAGCGCTAAAAAACTAGTGTGCCCACAATTCCATTGACTACTCCATGATCCATCCCACATTTGATTTGCAGAGAACCCATACTCACTGAAACTCTCATCTCCAGGCATAGGTTGAATAGAAAAGTAGCCTTTATCCAGAAACACATCCTGTAAAGGAGTGGTTTCTAATGTTTTTGTTGCGGTTTGATTGCCCCAACGATCTTCAACATAAATGATAAAAGTAGTTGGAATGGGGTCATAGCCTCTAAAGCTATAAGAGTTATTTGCTTGGCTTGTATAAAAAGATTCTTTAAACACCTGATTCCCTTCCTGGCCTATAACAGACATGTTTAACGAAACCTCGGCTCTAGTAGGGTTTAGATAAGATATGTTGATTCCTCCAAAATCTTGAGCCCCTTGAATAGATTCTAATATGGCGTGTATTGGTGCTTCTAGAGGGGAAATTACAGTGGTTACTGCTGCCGATTCATTATCACCTGTATCTACAGCTGTAACTTTCACGTTGTAGTCGCCAGATTGCCCAAATCCAAGAATACTTAAAGTGTCTATTACTGAAGACACTATTACTTGTTTTGAAATGCCGTTTTCATCATTGTAAGCCCCTTTTATGTATAATAAATCCTGGTTTGTTGGTGGCGTAAATCTTATTATTGCTCCACCAGGTCTATTTTCAACAGAATTAATTACAACAGCACCGGGTGGAGTTCCATCAGATCCGTAAGCACTGTGTTCCTCTTCTGTACATCCCAAAATTAAGAGTATACAAATAAGTGAATACCCTATATTAATTTTTCTTTTCTCCATTTTCCGTTTAATTCCGTTTATTGTTTTTACCATCCTGGATTCTGAATTAAGTTAGGGTTTCTTAGCAATTCTGTTTGACTAATAGGCCACAAATAGTCTTTAGTTAGGTAATTTCTGTAAAATATATTTTCAACTTCATAAAAGCCTTCGACATCGGGTTTAAATATATTCCAACCTCTTATAGGCTTACTGAAATATTCGCCTGCTAGTTTCCAGCGTCTTAAGTCCCAATAGCGATGTCCTTCAAGTGCTAGTTCAATCATTCTTTCTTGGTGTATAATTTCTCTCATTCCGTCTTTAGTGGCTGGTTTACTAGGGTTAGAAGAATGCATCTGCCAAGTACTAACCAAATCACTTCCTTGATCTAATCCGGCTCTGTCTCTCACTTTTTGAATGTATTCATATACATCAGCATCAGGAGCATCTTTTGTTTCATTAGAGGCTTCGGCATACATTAAATATAAATCTGAGAGTCTGATAATAGGAAAAGAATAGCCTTTTATAGTGGAGGATTCTAGTGCGATTATGTTTTCATAATGCACTAGCTTTTTCGCAAAATAACCCGTAATTGAATAAATTTCAAACCCTTGTTTTCCTGAGGGTGCACCAGCTTTAGCGTTTAAATGCGGAATATTATTTATGTTTTCAGTCTCTAATGAAAACCACTTGCCGCCATCAAACCCTAAAGTAGAGTAAAACCGGGGTTCTCTAAAAGTGTGTAGTTTAGCTGTAGCATAATCATTTTCTATATAAAATTCATGATAATTTTCATTGTTAGCGTCTAATATAGGTGTTTGAACAACATCAAATCGATTTCCATATTCCCAAGAAATGTCTTCGTCAATTGGCACTCCATTTCGAGTGTAGAAGGTTTCAACCATATTTAGGGTGGGAGCATGGGATTTTTTAGTATAGCCAAATAATGCTGAGTGATCTGCGGACCACCTTGGCTGACACCATTGTTGTAATTCACCTGTCCAATCTGCTGAAAACGCCCATATTATTTCAGAATTAAAAGGGTCGGTAATCGCTGCCCTAAGGCTTAGTTCTTGCGTTATCTGGTCATTAACCCCTCCAATTATAGGTAGCTGCTGATTAAATTGATATAAGGAGTGTCCATTAGCTTCAGCACTTTTAATAGCCTCTAATAAGGCGTCTTTTGCTAAGACCCATTTTTGAGGGTCATACGATTGGTTAACGAGACTGTTTCGTTGATTGTCAATTAAACCGCTAAAGTCTTTATTGCCATTGAAGATAGGACTAGCACTTAGCATTAAAATTTTAGCCTTTAATGCTTTTGCTATTGGCATGGTTATCCTGCCCTGTTCTGTATAAACATAATTAATCAACCCGGGTAAATTATCCGCCTCTATAACTTCATCTATAAGTTCCGTTAGATACGTCACAACTTCATCAATAGAGGCTCTGTAAACATTTGTTTCTTCAGCAGAGGCACTTACACTAATATTTGATTTCACAATTGGTATTGGACCATACATTTGCATAAGCCAAAAGTGATAGAAAGCTTTAAGGATTTTTACTTCATCAAGCCAACGAAGTCTTTCTTCTTCTTCCAGTCCTGGAACTGTTACTAAGTTTTCTAAAAATATATTACAATCTCTAAGTGCTATAAAGAGACTTCTTGGAGCTCCTCTGCCACCTTCCCAGTAATTTAAATAGGGACTGGAAGAGTTTTGCATGCCTTTTGCGACCCGAAAACTAGTTTCGTTATTCATATAAAAATCATTTTCAGCGTAATACCAAACTTCATCACCTGCAAGCATAGAAAAATTCTGCTCCACATGAGCATGCTCAGGAATATACGAGTAGCATGTTGAAAGAAAATTTTCTGCAGTGGAACGCGTATTAAAAGCTAAGTCAATAGTTGCGATATTGTCTGGCACAACATCAAGGTAATCATCCTCACAAGAGGTGAAAATCAGAATGAAAATAATAATTATTTTTTTCATGTTCAGTTATTAAAAATTTAAATTCACTCCGATATTAGCGCCTTGCTGTATTGGGTACCCTAGTCCGTTTCCGCCCATTTCTACATCCCATAATTTAAATTTGCTAAAAGTAAACAAATTTGATCCTGTAATATAAACTCTTGCAGATGATATATTTATCCACGATGCTAAACGGTCCGGAATTGAATAGCCAAACTCAATAGATTTGAGTCTTAGGAAAGAACCGTCACGAAGCCACCATGTGCTATTTCTATTGTTGTTATCTATCAATTGATCTGAAAGTCGAGGCCAAGCCGCATAAAGGTTTCTGTCGTTTTCAGACCAGTGATCGTTAGCCCAAGCACTAAGAAGCGCATTGTTTCCTATAGCACCTCCACTAGTATCTATAAAAGGGGAGGTTTTGTAGGCGTCTATAAAAAATGAAGAGTTTAGAGATCCTTGAAAAAAGAATGATAAATCAAAGTTTTTATAAGAACTAGAAATCCCAAAACCGTAAATCACTTCTGGGGTTGTAGGATAGCCTATTGCAACTTCATCATTGATGTCTATGACCCCATCATTATTAATGTCTTTGTATTTTATATCTCCTGCCATATAGTCACCAAAAGTTTGAAGAGGAGAATTTGCAATATCAGCCTGGTCAATAAATAATCGCTCAGCTATATATCCAAAGGGTTGGGATAAGTTGAGTCCAATTCTTGAGCGCCATGGCAAGCCTGCGTTTATATAATCCAATTCCTCATAAACCTCGTATTTACTTGTTGCATAAGAGAAATTGGCTCTGGCTGAAACAAATAAGTCATCACTAAGACTGTCTTTATAGTCTATAGTAAATTCAAATCCGCTTGACGAAGCTTCTCCAACATTAGCTCTTAAGGGCGCTTGTAGCCCCATCGATGCTGGTATTTGAGCTCGATCCATTAAAATATTAGAACGGTATTCTGAAAAGTAATCTGCTTGAATATCGACAACGCCAAATAATCCAAGTTCAACCCCTAGGTTTAACATCTTTGCTTTTTCCCATGTTATTTGGTCGTTTGCGTAACGATCAATACTAACTCCGTTAATATAAGTTCCAAACTCCTGTCCAAAATTAGACCCCATAGATCCATTGTTTAAATTTACTTGAGAAATATAGAAAAATCGATCACTGGCGCTTCCAATTTGATCGTTTCCAACAACCCCATATGTACCTTTGAATTTTAATTTCGTAATGGTATTAGAAATGGGTTCCATAAACTTTTCATTTGAAGCATACCAACCAAATCCAAATGAAGGGAAAAATCCGAACCTTTCTGACTTAGCAAAACGTTCTGAACCGTTATATCCGAAATTAAACTCTGAGAAATATCTGTCGTCGTAGCCATACGTAAATCTTCCTGAGAGTCCTGTGTTTCTATACGGTAATGAGCTTTGGAGGTTTCCTGCGTTGCCATATTTAAGTTCCCTTAAAATTCCTATTAACATCCCTGAAAGCTCGTGTTTTTCATTAAGTGTTTTTTTGTAGTTTATTGAACCCTCAAAATAAGTCGAATTCGTTATGATTTTGTTACCTTCATTATATTCCAAATACTCAGTTCCTTGATTTGGATTTAAAGCCACTAAAGTATATTGGTCACTTTGAAAATCGTAATTACCTAGGGAGTAGTAAAATGGATTGTAGCGTCTCTCTAAATTATAAAATGAATACCTGGAAGTGTTTGCAAGTACTCTAGCTTTAAGCCCTTCGGTAATAAATCCTAAGTTCTGTTTAACTTCTACAGTTGCTACAAAATTATTATAGCTTTCGTCTTTGTAGCCTCTCATGAGGTCAGCGTAAGGGTTTAAATACCCTCCAAATTGACCTGCATTTCCGTAAAGCACATGCGATGAATTTTGAAATTGTGCATCTGGCTCATAAAATTTAGGATACAATACAGGATTTGCTTGCATTGCCTTTCTGTATATTGCCTCTCCACCATCAATAGGTCCTATGTAATCATCAAAATTACCGTTAAATTTAAGGGCAACTTCTGTGGTAGGTGTGAGATTCACATTAATGTTTGATCTGAGAGAAATTCGTTTAAAACTTATGTTGTTGTTAAAGTTATTTCTAGGGTCTACCTTTAAGTTGCCGTTATCAGTATTTACAGTAGTTGCCAAATAGTACCTCGCAATTTTACCACCTCCACTAATATTGAAGTTAAACCTACTGTTTAGTGTGTAATCTTCAAGTAATTCATCAAACCAGTCCACTGTAGGGTATGCCATCTTGTTTCTGTTTGGGTCTTTAGAAATTAGTATTTTTTCTAAAGAATAAATTCTACCTCCTAAAGCATTTCTGGTAACCAAAGCTTCATTATGTAAAGTCATATAGGTAATTGGGTCTGCTATTTCTAGTGATCGTGTTGGGGCTGAGTACGACTTTTCATAACGAATATTTACTTTGACAACGCCCTCCTTTCCAACTTTTGTGGTTACCAAAATAACTCCATTCGCACCCCTAGCTCCATAAAGTGAAGTGGCAGTAGCATCTTTCATGATAGAAAAACTAGCGATATCATCTGGTTGCAAGCGAGCTAAGTCTGTCGACGTTGTTTCTATACCATCTATAAGTATCAATGGAGATCTTGCATAACCAAATGTACTAACTCCTCTAATAAAGAATTCCGCATTATCTCTTCCAGGCTCTCCACTTCTTTGGTACGCGATTACTCCAGCAACTCGACCTGCTAATGCAGTTGTCAAATTACTTGATGAGGTTTTTAGCTCAGCTGGATCAATAGAAGTTACTGCTGCAATGACACTCGATTTTTTTTGTTTTCCGTATGCAACTATAGTAATTTCGTCAAGGGATGAGAGGTCTTCCTGTAATATAATTTTTAAAGTAGTTTCTGTTGTAATTTTAACGGATTGTGTCTCATAGCCCACATAGCTAAATGTCAAAGTAGAATTTGGAGTAATCGAGATTGCGAAATTTCCGTCAAAGTCTGACACGGTACCATTACGAGGGTTGCTTTCTTCTAAAATGTTTACTCCGGGTATAGGAATATTGTTTATATCCATGATGTTTCCCGATATCAGTTGTTTTTGTTGAGCAGAAAGATTAAATAATGTCAACAACAAAAAACCCAACAAAGAATTCTTAAAAAAAGTTATTGTGTTTTTAGTAATCATTTAAAAGTGTTTTGATTTTATTTTTTTAGTAAGCTTTAAGTCGTTTTTTGTAAATATAGTTAAATAAGATATGTTTTTATTATGGATTACACCTACATTCCATTAATTAATTGAGAATTAACTAAAAAATAAAAAAATTAATCAGCTATTAATCGTAACTTAATCGAGTTCTTAATTGATGTATGGTATATTTAAATTTTAAAATTATTCTTATATTTTGTGAAAGTCACAAATGCTTAACTAAAAATGACTGTATGAAAAAAATTACATTTCAAAGAAAACAGATTATTATTAAAAAGTTTTTACTTCTTTTAATAATAGCATTTGTTTCTAATCTGAATTCACAGACCACCCTACTAACTGTAGGAGCAAGTGGCGCTGTGACAATTAATAGTGGAGGGACTTTAAATGTCTCCGGTTTGGAGTTAACTCCAAATACAAACTTTACTATTCAAGACAGACAAGTTTCAAAAGAGATGACCGCCGTATTATTAGATGGAACTGAAGCCATGGAAAAAGTTTATTCTTTAGACACTGACTTGGAAGACTTTATAGGTACTATTACCTACAACTATGCAGAGAGCGAGATGAACAGTCTAACGCAAGATGCTTCTATATATGTTTATAGTTCGACAAGTTCGGCATGGTCCGAGTATTTAGACACAGATTCTGCGGATTACACAGTAACAAGTACGTTTACCTCTCCGAATCAAATAGGCAAGGTCACGGTAGGAGCTCTAAATAGTTTATCTATTGAAGATGCAATGGCTATGGGTATTAGAATTTATCCAAATCCATTTTCTTCGGTCATCACCGTAGACTACTCGGAAGATTTACAACTAACCTTATTTAATGTTTTAGGACAACAAGTATTAGGCTCTAGTTCCAAAACAATTAACATTTCAAAATTAGATCAAGGAACTTATATTTTAAGGACTAAAGATTCAAACAATACTATTAATAACTTCAAAATAATCAAACAATGAAAAATCAAATAAAACTAATTTTAATACTTGCTATTGCATTTACATGTAATTATTCTTTTTCACAAGCAGCTGATGTAGATAAAAAATCTGCCCTTGTTTTTGTAGAGAATGGTGAAGGAAACCCAGCTTCAGGAAGAATTTATGCTTCTTCTGCTAGAGGCGCTTCACGTGATGGAAACGGAAACTCAAACGGTGCCTTTGGAAACATTGGAGACTGGAGTGTTGACTTAATAATTTCAGAGAAGAGTCCGGGCCAAGCTGCAGGGGATTTCGGAAATTTCATAGAGGATGGACACCCTCTTTATACAGGTGGTGATGGCACACAATCCACTCTTTCTTTAGGGTTCGGAGCTCTTGGTTGGGGTTCTTTTGGAGCCAATGCATACAATAGGTCTTCTGGTCTTGGTTCTGTAGCCATGGGATTCAATACAATAGCAGGGCCACAAGACAGTCAGGCTGGTACAATTGATGGTAATAATGTAGGACAATTCTCTGCGGGGTATGCATCTAGGGCTATCGGAAATAAATCGACTGCCACAGGTTTTAGAAACACCGCTTCTGGAGATTCTTCTGTAGCTTTAGGTAATTATAATTATGCTACTGGAGATGCGACTATCGCTCTTGGAAAAGAAAACTGGGCAGAAGGCGCAAGTACGATTGCTATTGGTTTTAA
>Ga0209533_1002829_pt1 | contig 15603 bp, 16 predicted proteins | sample COG_04_FD_184748 | JGI IMG/M metagenome (GOLD analysis project Ga0209533, IMG submission 184748) | Pelagic Microbial community sample from North Sea - COGITO 998_met_04 (SPAdes) (version 2) | ecosystem: Environmental > Aquatic > Marine > Neritic zone/Coastal water | place: Helgoland, sampling...
TGCATTTCATATCGACGAATGGTAGCAGGGCCAACTCCACTAGCCTTTGCGAGATCCGCTGCACTCCAATTTAACATTGAACGACCAGCTTTTATTTGACGAACAGAAATCATTTATATATCATTATTGATGTATTTTACATCGTTTATGTAGTTTTATTTACTTAAGAGAAGAATAACATGATTGATGATATATTCGCCAAATTTGATGGCGCCTTTGCAAAAAATACCATAAGGGCCTACAGATCCGACTTTATCCAATACCAAACTTGGTGCCTACAAAATAACCAAGAACCAATTCCCGCCACAGCAGAAACTATGGCAATGTACGTTGATTATTTAAGTGAGAACAACAAAAGCGCCACCATCCGCAGACGAATCAATAGCTTAGGCACAGTACTCAAACTTTCCAAAAACTTTAACCCTACCAAGCAACCAGAAGTAATACTCGCCCTAAAGCGCATGCACCGCAAAATTGGTCGCGCACAGGAACAGGCCACACCACTGACTAAAGCTCTGCTTAACCAACTACTTAATAACTGCGACAACAGCATTATGGGAATAAGAAACCAAGTGCTTCTAAGACTAGGCTACGAAACCATGCGACGTCGATCGGAACTCTGTGCCTTTAAGTTTGAAGATATAGATCGTGCACCCAACGGTAAACCAATTATCAGACTCAACTTCTCAAAGACCGATCAGTATGGAACGGGTAAAGTTTTACCTATTAGTGAAGAATTATTGATCTTAGTTGAGAAATGGAAAACGCTAGTTGGCTGTGATGGCTATATCCTTAGATCCATTAATAAACACGGACATATTGGGTATAGCCTAAACTCAGCAAGTATTAGCACCATCCTAAAGAAGCTACAGGAAGGGTTAAAATCCGGAACAAATCAACAACCGCTGAGCGGTCATTCATTCAGGGTGGGTGCGGCACTAGACTTGTTGGCGCAAGGTGAACCGCTGGAGAAGATAATGCTCAGAGGGGGATGGCAGTCGGACTCGACTGCCATGAAATACCTAAGGAATTGGGTCTTTTGACTGACCTATTCTGTTTCAAAAGTTCGCTTATCTGAATTATCTTCCAGAAACTCATAACGAAGTGTTCTAGCCAAGCCCTCTTCCAAACTTACTGGGGGAATGAAACCAGTTTCACTAACCGATGATGCAAATTGCGTTGTACCCATAAATTTCTTTACGCGAATACTGCTAACAGGCAGTGTTTTGCCCGTTAATTTGGCAACAACATCAGCAAAGTATCCAATGGCCATTCCTAAAAACGCAGGTAAGCGGAGCCCAACATTATTTTTACCAAATAATGTTTTTCGCGCCTCAGAAACCAAAGTGTTCATATCAAAATCGGGCTTATCAATATAATTATAGATATGTAAACCTGGCTTGAATGACAAACTGTATTCCAAGAAAGCTGCCACATTTTGAACATAAGCCATGGATTTTCTATTTTTGCCATTACCAAACATCACAAACCTACGAGAAGCGATCTGCCTGAGCAAGTTGTATACATTACCTCTATTACCCTCACCAAAAATAACAGTGGGTCTTACGATAACAAGGGTACGATTTTCTGGATCCTCAGCCTGCCATTCTTTGTATACCTGTTCAGCTAAATATTTTGTTCGGCCATAGTCGTTAAAATAATTTGGCTGGCCAGACTCATCTGTATCAGCGGGTGCAAATCCATAAATTGCAACAGAACTGGTAAAAATAATCTTATTTATGCCGTGCTTACGAGCTGCCTCACAAACATTAACAGAACCCTGAACATTGACATCGTCATAGCGACTGAGGGGACGAATATCGTCGCGATGAACAGCTGCAAGATTAATAATGCAATCAACAATTTCCAATTGATCTAAACAGCTATTTTTTTCAATATCACAAAAATAAACTTGTTCAGATTTTAAATCAATATCATACATTGAGTAATTTTGGCTAGACGCATGGAATATCGAAGCCAAACGACTTCCAACAAAACCTGCACCACCAATAATTGCAACATTACTATTTTTCATAATTTTGTTTCCATATATTTGAAATACAATTAAATCAAAATTTTATGTGTTTAAGTAGCAACTTACACGAAATCATATTGTCTTGCGATTACACAAAAAATAACCACTTAAGTGAAATGAGACTTTCATTTATTTTAAAATAATAAACAACGAATTAAGGAGCAACCATGTAAACCACTCCATAAAATGGGGGGGGGATTTTTAAATTCCAAAGTTAAAAATAAATACCAAAAAAACTTGGCTTAGAACACAATAAATCGTTCTAAAAATATTATGACAAGTAATACCCAAGCTTTACTAAGAAACCCTAAACTTATGATACAAATTACAACCAATTTCAAATAGCTTTGCAGAAATATTAAGTAAAACGTTAAAAAATATTTGGGGGAAAGGAATATTATGATTGGCTTGGACCTGACACATCCAAACTATAGACTTAAACTTATTATTGGTAACACTATTTCCATGAACTCGATATTTAATTAATCTTTCGTTACTACCTTTTGAAATAGCTCCATGCTCAAACAATCTAAGCCAAAAATCATAATCCTCATGTCTCATTTGAGACTGAAAAATAGAAGGAAAATTTCCGCGTAAAAAAATAGCAGAAGAATTAATTATATAATTTCGCCTTCTAATCTTAGCTAAGTCTATTTCCAGGGGTGAATTTCTGTAGCCTGAAAGAATTCCCGAGCTATTGATCAGAAAAGCAGAAGAATGACAGATAGAAGCACCACTAGATTCCATAATACTAAGTTGTATATCTAGTTTCATAGGAAGCCATATATCGTCACTATCACAAAAAGCAATATATTCACCAGAGGCTGCCCTTATGCCAGTATTTCTTGCTTCAGCTATACCAAGATTATTATCATGGGAAATCATGACAATCCGGCTATCAATCAAACAATATTTTGAAACTATGTCATAAGTAAAATCTTTACCTCCATCAATTACAATTATTAATTCAATATTTTTGTATGTCTGCGAAATCACAGATTTAATTGAATCTTCGATGAATGATTGGCATTGATATGCAGGCATTACGACAGATACTAGGCCATTAACAAATGTCATTTAACAAAAAACCTATAATATATTTTTGAAATGGCTGTAAAAACAATTTTTTTTACTATTTCTAAAACCTTATAATTTTTAAAATGGAAAGATAAATTGAGTCGATTAACATAATTAAAATATTCTTTATAAGGCTGAAACCATGAAAGCTGCCATGTTGGCTTAACATGCGCAAAATGCACAATCAGTGAATCTCGAGAGCAAAAAATACTCATATCATTAAATCTTTGTGGGATAATATTGAAAACGCCAGAAAAAGCACAATTCAATGCATCTTGATCCGCTAACAGATAATCATGTTTCTGACCAAGAGCAATTGCAAGCTCAAAATTTTTCCTTAAATTAATATTTTCAAGATCACAAAGTAGCATTCCAGCATTGAAATAAGGTAAGGTCTTCTTTTCCTTGCCCATTATTCTATCCTTAAGATAGATTCCCTCATCAACACATGCTGACAACCCCGAATTAGAATTTGGTATAAGAAAAATTTCACTCAAACAACATCTAACGATGACGTCCACATCAAGATACAGAACGCGATTTTCAATAAACCTGTGCATAAACAACCTTGCAAAAACTTGAGGTGGAAATCGCCCAACTTGGGTAAAGTCTTTAAGTTCGGATTTTATATCAACAAAAAACAACTCTAGATTAGGGTACTTCTTGAAATCATCCCCATCACTCTTTAATAAATAATCACAGCCAGTAAGAATAAACACCTTGACCATGTGACCATGAGTTAAATTTTTATTTATAGACTCGAGCAAGACTTTAGCATATGCAGAATAATTTACATCAAAGGTTAGGCAGACATTAAAAACGGTCACTTTATAACCCTTTTGGAACGATAGGTGATTATTAGCAAAAATGGTATGAGCATAATTACAGAATAAAAATCTTTAAACCAGATAAGGTTTGCAATATTGTTACTTAGTGGTAAAAGAATACCAATAGATATCAAAATAACATTAGCCAAACCGTTATCAACCAGGGATCTAAGTAAGGTTCTAGTAAGAAGAAACTGAAGAACAAATAACACTGGAATTATAGCTAGATATGAATAGCCAAACATCACATAGCCTTGACCAGAATAAAATGAATTCATATTAACCCAACCATTTCCATCACCAAAATAGTGCCTTACAATAGCCGCAGCAGGATCAAACGTTTTAATACTAAAAAAATGCCTTAGTGGCGATGAAAAAAATATAGCTCCCAAGTGTATCTCATCGTAGAAACCCCTAATTACAAACATCCCCTCTGCTTGAACTAAAAAAATTCTAGATACTATTGCAGAAAATATTTTGGAAAATTGAGTGCTTAGTGCAGAAAAGGTAAGGGCCAAAGTTGGAACTATAACAATTAACATACGAAATATATGCGAAATTCTCAAGCCTCCAAAACAGAAAAAAGACCACAATAAAAACAGCAATGGTAAGAAAAGATAGCTCTTTATTAGTGTTAACAAAGAATATAAAAAAAATGCCACACACAGACTAAAAATTTGCTTAAATGAGCTGGAATTAAATTGGTAAAATAGCAACGCATGAACAAACGCAATAATTGGCAGGTACCTTACATAATACCCTAAAACTGGAACAGCACTTTGCATTTTAGTCTCTAGTATAAGACCTTTTTGTAGTGCTGAATCTGAAATATTACCTGATAAAGCTAAAAGCCCTGGAGGAATTCCGTAATAAAACGAATCAAAAAGTAACAAAAAAAAAGTAGCAGCTATTAATTTTTTATTCAGAGATTTTGCGCGCGTAGACTTAAAATAATCAAGAACATCCCCGTGAAAAGTTCTTTTACCGATTAACTTCATTAAAATAAAAAATGCAACCATAATAAAAATATTTGCACAAAAGAATTCAAATGTAACCTGATTTATCGTTTTTTCTGGAATGTAAATACCGGTGGTTGTGGTATTGTCTATTAAGTAAAGATTTAAAACGCCAAATATATTTAGCCCAAAATGCAGCAAAAAAGGAAACAACAAAAGGGAGCCAACGTGGTATCTGTATTGATTAATGGCAATATAAAATAAAATTGCTAAGGGCAACAACAATAATAAGGCCATTTTATTTAATCCTGAAATTTAATATCTTAAAGGCTATTTTTTTTAAATCTAAAGCCTTAATAAATATTATGAATGACTTTAATACATACCCTGAAGAAATATACACTGTTTGTACATTAATCATAAATCTAGTGTGAGGAGTTATATCGTAATCTAAGGACTCCTCTAAAAATACTAGAATTTGCTTAGATAACCAAACGATACGATTTTTATTTGACTTTGAACTTAAGCTACTAGAATGTTGTCGGTAAAGAATAATCGACTTGTTGCTGTTAATGATCTTTCCACCATTTGATATTGACTGCCTTAAAATCGGCCAGTCTTCAAACTCAACATTTGTCTTTTGCAAAGATTCCTTTACAAGGTCTTTAGATGCAATAATTCCAGGTGCTTTCACTGGATTCGAATAGTATATTAATCCAGCTATAAAGTTTAAATTAAGGCTGGAATTGTTGTAACGCTTTAATTTAACACCAAAATCATTAATATAAAAACCTCCTGTAACGTATACATCATTTGAGTTTTTAGTAAAATCTGGAAGTTTATTATGCCAGCCAAATAAATCATCTGTTCCGAGAAGCTGGATATAGTCAGAATCAACAAAGTCCAAGACATTCAATAATGATTCTTTGACACCAAAGTTATCTTTATTAAACACTGATTTTATTCGCAGGTCAGGAAACTTTTCAATTATTTGCTCATATTCTTGAGTAGTTGCGTCTTTGCTACAATCGTCCACGAATATTAATTCATGATAATTTTTTCTGTAACACACTATACTCTCAAGGCACTTTTTCAAATACCGTGAGTTGTTATAGTTTAGCAATATTAGTGTTATTTTTGGTCTTTTCAACATATCAGGACTTTAAAGAGATCTTTATTAATTTGTCTCTCAACACCATTAGCTCATCAATCATGTGCTCTTTACCGGAAATTAATTGTTGCACTTTAGAATCTTCTTTTCCTTTACCTATATTTTTTTTGGACGGGGCGGGATCCCAACAAACAGTTTGTGAGGGTAGACCAAGAAACTCAAATAAATTACTAGCAGTGACTTCATGATTTAATATGAAATCTTCGAAGGCTAGCACCAAAGAGTTTTTTCTGTTGTGTGTTTCTAATAACCTCAGCCTTCCATTATACAATTTCTTGGATATCTCAAAAAAACGATCGAATGGCTCTAGACTGGATGTATCTCCGTGAAATCTTGCCCAAGAAGAGTCAAAAAGGGCCCCCGTTTCTACAATATCACTCAATTGATCCAATGGATCTCTGTGCACGAAAATTAGCTTATATGGCTTGAAAAGCTCCGGCCAAACATTCTTATGCCCATCATATGTTTCATCATAAAAAAAAGGATTTTGAAGAACTGTATATTTCCTTGAATTTTCAAAATTAGTTGAAAATAAGAAAGATAATTCATGAAGCCAAGCAACCCAGTATTGTTTTTCATTAAATGTATCAATACCCAACTTTTTTTCGTAATTAGATAAAGCTACATAATAGAAATAATAATATTTTGCTCTATAGTAATATTCCAAATTGTTTAATGATTCTAACGATCCACCCAACAATTTTTTAAATACACTTTTCAGCGCGAATGCATTGCCCTTGAAACATGCTTTCTTGTTTTTTCGTATCATTATTCTTTTTTTTAATAGATCTTTCTCAGACAACATGTCCATTATGCCGTCCTCTAATCGAAATACATTTAGGTCACCATGAATATAGCCAATGCCATCGATTTTGGATAACCAATCTATTATAGCTGAATTCCCTACGTACCAACCTCCAGAGTTTATAATATACATAAATAGTAACTAATTTTTTTGAATTGATAATAATTTTTTGTATACAAAGACATATGAGAATAACAAGTAAAGAAGGAAATTTGCAGCATGAGCGTATGAAACGCCTACTAAACCATATGAGTCTACAAAAAAAACTGTTAAAAAATAGAAAATAGAATGAAACAGTAATTGACTAATTAGAAAAAGTTTCAACATGGCCTTGGCTATCATTAAAAATGATATAAGCCAACTTGTAATTTTTAATGAATCACCAACCATCTGCCAGGCAATTAGTTGTATTGATGGGAGAAAATCATCAGTAAACAAAAGACTAATTATAAACTCTCTGAGAAAATATACTGTTGAGCTTGTAATTATAACTACTGGTACCAATATTTTACTGGCCGATATAATTTCTTTCCTAATCTCCATCCCATCTTTTAATTTTGAAAAAACTGGCAAGAAGTACACACTCAATGTCAGGGTAAAAACCATTAGGTAAGCAGAACTAAGTCTCCAGACAGCCTCCCAGTATCCTGCTGACAGAACATTTATTTCGGAGGTCAAATAGTTTCTGATTAATATTTGAACTGCCGGCGCTAAAATAGCTGAACTTAATGCCATGATAAAATATGTTCCAAGCTTCTTAAGAATATCCAAATTTAAATCGGAAAATAAAACCTTGGCATCAAACCACTCACAACGTGAGCATATGTATACAGTTGAAAAAAACGAAATTGATTGGAAAGAAACCAAACCTAACATAGCTCCGTAGAGCCCAAGCTTGATGGTCAATACTGATACAAATAAAACCGAAACAAGACTACCAATTATATTCGAGGTCACAAACTTGGTAACTTCTTTGCGTCCATTTAAGATAGACTGTAATAAAACATTCGATACAAAGAAAACTATTGTGAAAGAAAAGCATATAAATGCATCATGAAACTCTAGATCCTCAAAAAAAAGTAAGGTTATTTGTTTACTAAATAAAAATATTAATACCGAGCAAACAATTGAAAAGGCTAAAACTACTATCGTAGCAGTTGCCCATACCTTTTTTTGCTCACAAAGATTGTCATCAAGCTCAGCAGTTAAACTTGTTACACCATTTGAAATAGCACCCGTCATTACTCCAGTAATCATTTGAATTACGTTTTGTAATTGGCCTATTGCTGCGTAGCCTGCAGGTCCTACATAAACAGCTAAAACTTTATTCAATCCCAACAGAGCTATAACCTTAACAGCAACTGAGATTGCAGACATTAAACTTGTTCTAATTAATTGCACTATTTGAAGCTGTTTATTGCAGAAATAACTAAATTAACTTCGTCTTCCGACATCACTGGGCTCATCGGAATACTCAATACTGAATTTTGTAAACATTCTGCAATTGGAAGGGTTAATCCTGAAAGCTCCAAATAAGCTTCCTGTTCATGAAGCGCTATCGGATAGTGAACCAACGAAGCTATACCCTTAGATTTTAAATGAAGCTCTAGCTCGTCTCTTCTATTTGTTCTGATTACAAACAAATGCCAAACGTGTAAATTTTGATCTAAGACCTTAGGTAAATTTATGAACTTGTTATTTATTTCATTTAAATATTTATTAGCAATAATTCTTCGAGCCGAAATATCATTTTCGATATGTCTTAACTTAACATTTAGCATCGCTGCCTGTATTTCGTCTAATCTACTATTAACGCCTCTATATTTATTTTTGTACTTCTCATGCGAGCCATAGTTACGAATAGCAATCAAGGTGTCTCTAAGTTTATCGTCACTTGTTGTAATAGCACCAGCATCACCAAGTGCACCAAGATTTTTACCTGGGTAAAAGCTAAAAGCTCCGGCATCCCCCCATGCGCCTGCTCGCTTTCCCTCGACAGATGCGCCATGAGCTTGAGCACAATCTTCTAAAACCAATAGATTAAACTCTTTGGCTAAACTCATAATTTCATGCATTGGTGATATTTGACCATAAAGATGCACTGGTAAGATCACTTTAGTTTTGTCTGTAATATACGGCTTAATTATATTTGCAGTTAAGTTAAAAGTATCCTCACTGGGCTCAACTAATATAGGCTTTAAGTTATTTTCAGTAATCGCTAATAATGTTGCTATGTAGGTATTAGACTGAACAATCACCTCTGCACCCTCTGAAATCCTACCCAATTCTTTCCAAGCTCTTAAAGTTAGGGACAGCGCATCAAAACCGTTTGCAACTCCAACTGAGTGCTGTGTTCCACAATAATTTGAAAAATTTTTTTCAAATGAACAAACTTCTTTTCCTAGAATATACCAACCAGAATCAATAACCCTTGAGCATGCAGCCTTTAATTCACTCTCATACTTATTATTAATTGCCTTTAGATCCAAAAAACTAATCATGTAATCAATTCCCTAGCTGGATTACCAAAAACTGTTGCTCCATCTCTCACGCTTTTAGTTACAACTGATCCCGCACCTATTACCGCACCCTCTCCAATTACCAAACCGGGCAATATGGTAGCATTGGCTCCAATAGATGCTCCTTTTTTAACTAAAGTTTTCAAGAATTGTTCAGGATAAACCTTTGATCTTGGGTGTTTATCATTTGTAAATGTTACATTTGGACCTATGAAAACGTTATCTTCTATAGTGATTCCATCCCAAACTTGAACTCCAGACTTAACTGTTACATTATCCCCTAAAGTTACATTTCCCTCTATCAAGCAATGTGAACAAATATTGCAATTTTTTCCAATTATGGCTCCTTTAAGAATTACCACAAATTGCCAAATGTTAGTATTCATTCCGATACTTTTGGTTTGGATATCACTTAAGTCATGAATTTTAGCCATTATTCATAATCCTTTTAAATTCATTAAAACTTCGAATATAGTCAAACTCGTCGTATTCATGACTTGCAATAACTAAAAGAATACAATCATGGCTGAAATCATGCATTTCTCGCCAAACCAAATCTTTTATATATAGCCCTTTTGCTGGGGAAGCTAATTTAAACCACGCTGTTTTTTCATTATTTTGCACTTTTATTTCACATGACCCATTAACACAAATTAACAATTGTTCTAAATTTCTATGTGCGTGGAACCCCCTGCTTTCACTCACATTAGTGTTGAATAAATAGTAAATTCTTTTTAAAGTGAATGGTATATTCTTATTTGACTCTATGGAGATTAATGAACCTCTTTGATCTCCATGCACCTCTAAATCTAAAATTTTAAATTCACCCATTGTTAAATAAGTTCCAATAAATACTGCCCATATGAATTTTTTTTCATTGCTTCACCGAGCATTAACAACTGATCATCACTTAGCCAACCATTTCTCCATGCAATCTCTTCTAAACACGCAACTTTTAAACCCTGAACATTTTGCAAGGTCTGAACAAAGCCTGAAGCCTCATGAAGACTTTCATGTGTTCCCGTGTCCAGCCATGCAAAACCTCTTCCTAGCAACTTAACATGTAAATTGCTTTCCTCTAGATACATTTCATTAATACTTGTAATTTCTAATTCCCCTCTCGAAGAAAATTCAACTTTTTTTGCTTTTTCAACTACTGAATTATCAAAAAAATAAAGTCCAGTTATCGCATGGTTTGATTTAGGGTTATTTGGCTTTTCTTCAACAGAAATTACTTTGTGCATATCATCAAACTCAACAACACCAAACCGTTCAGGGTCGTTTACTTGATAGCCAAAAACAACCGCAGACTTACTGGAAGAAACTTTTTTATAGGCTTTCTGTAAAAGACTTGTTAAGCCCTGCCCGTAAAAAATATTATCACCTAAAACAAGGCATACCGAATCATTCTCAATGAAGTCTTCACCAATTATAAAAGCTTGCGCTAGGCCATCTGGTCTTGGTTGAGCCTTAAAATAAAATCTGACTCCAAAGTCAGAGCCGTCGCCAAGTAATTGCTGAAAAGCAGCTTGATCTTGGGGAGTTGTAATAATTAATATATCTCTAATACCCGCCAACATAAGTGTTGAAATAGGATAATAAATCATCGGCTTATCATATAGTGGTAGCAATTGTTTAGACACACCGCGCGTAATTGGGTACAACCGCGAACCAGACCCGCCGGCTAATACAATACCTTTCATCTAAAATCCTTAAAAAAATTAAATATTAGACACAACCACATAATAATACATTATTCCTTGCATCAATCGCTCTGTAACTTACCTGACCATATCTCGTTGTTAAGGTACCAACGAACTGTCTTATTGAGGCCTGTTTCAAAAGTTTCTGATGGGGTCCAGCCAAGTCTATTTTTTATGCTAGTTGGATCGATTGCATATCGTCGATCGTGGCCTGGCCGATCATTAATATAAATTATTTGCTCAGCATATTTTGTAGCTTTAGGTGCAATATCATCAAGAATTGAGCAAATAGCTTTTACAACGTCGATGTTTTTCATTTCGTTACAGCCGCCTATATTATAAGTGTCACCAGCTTTTCCTTTAGTTAATACCTCGTAAAGCGCAACGGCATGATCTTCTACAAATAGCCAATCACGAATCTGATCACCTTTACCATAAATAGGTAAACTTCTTCCTACTAAAGCATTTTGAATAATTAACGGAATTAGCTTATCTGGAAATTGATAAGGGCCATAATTGTTCGAACAATTCGTCACTATACATGGCAGCCCAAACGTGCGCGTCCATGCGCGAACCAAGTGGTCACTTGCAGCTTTTGAAGCAGAATATGGGCTTGATGGAGCATATGATGATGTTTCTGAAAAAAAATCAAGAACTGCACCTCCAGTAACCTCATCTGGGTGTATCAAATCTCCGAAGACCTCATCAGTTGAAACATGATGAAATCTAAATGCTTTCATAAGATTCCTATCTAGTGTACTCCAATATTCACGGGCCACCTCAAGTAAGGTATATGTGCCTATTATGTTTGTATTAATGAATAACTCAGGTCCGCTAATAGAACGATCTACATGCGACTCTGCTGCAAGGTGCATAACCGCGTCGGGTTTATGCTGGTCAAAAACCCTTCTCACTTGATCACTATCACAAATATCTACTTGCTCAAAAGAGTATCTTGGGTCCTTGTCGACCGATACCAAAGATTCAAGATTTCCAGCATAAGTTAATTTATCTAAATTGACGACACTGTCATTTGTATTTTTGATAATATGGCGTATAACTGCACTTCCAATAAACCCTGCACCACCAGTTACTAAAATTTTCAATATTTGATTCCTAACTTTTAGATTGTAAAAAGGATCTGACCTTGTCAACATCAGAAGGAACATCAACAGCTAAGGAGCCTGATGAAAGTTCAACCATATCCACGTTGTAGTCCGATTCAAGAAAACGTAATATTTCAATATCTTCTACTTCCTCGAAAAGGGTTTTTTTATTATTACCAATAAAAAAATTTAAATGTTTTCTGGAAAATGCGTAAATACATACCTGTTTATAACCAAAACGGTATTCCTCTGACTTAGTTACAGGAATGCCAGATCTACTCATATACATTAATCTGCCAGTCTTACTAAAAGTTACTTTGGGGATTGTATATGATCGAAATTCCTGCTCAGAAGTTATCGGACACATTGCATTAATGACATTCCCTGTTATTAAAAAAGTATCAATAATGGTGTTTATATCATCAGGATTAATTAGCGGCTCATCTCCCTGAACGTTAACAATAAAGTCACAATTTAACAATAAATTTGCTTCAGCTAATCGATCTGTTCCAGTTAGACAGTGGGGGCTTGTCATCAACACTTGCCCACCAAAACCTTTTACTACAAGCTTAATCCGCTCATCATCTGTGGCAACAAAAACTTTGTCTTGACCAACGGCTAAACAACAACGCTCCCAAACATGTTGAATCATCGGCTTACCAAGAATATCAATTAACGGCTTCCCTGGAAAACGACTTGACTCATAGCGAGCAGGAATAACGACAGCAAATGTTTGTTTATCTTTCATAGTTAAAATTTAACACTCGAAAAATCATCAATTATAGGGATATTGTAAAGCTTACATTTATCAATCATCTTATCTTTAACATTTGAAAAAGGCATGTAGAAAACAAAATCTATTCCATTCTTTAATGCTGCAAACATATCCGATTCAGCGTCGCCAAACATAACTGCGTTAGAATTTCCTTCTTGCTCTATAATTCGCTGTATATTATCGTCCTTGCTTACTGGAGAACCAAAGATGCCATCAAATAGCTTATCTAACTTTCTTTGATGAAACACATATCTTAGCTCTTCCTGCTCTGAGCCACTGGCCACAAATCTTTTACCATCACATTGATCAATAAATGAGGTAAAATTTGGTGTTAACGTTGCAGAAATATACAAAGTTCGACACCGCTCGGAAAAACCTTTCAATATTAGACGCTCAATTTCGCATTTTTCTTTAGCTTCAATCATAAAAATTTTTTCTAAAAAATATGCAACATGGTGAAAGCGCGATTTACCAAAGTTATTGCTAAAATAACTTAAGCACTTTTCAATAAGAATTTCATCAACGAAGTATGCTTCTAAGGTATTTTTCATGGCCTCTATTTTTAATTGGTTAGAATTTAAAATCACACCATCGCAATCAAATATATATATATCATAGTCACCCAGCTGGAGCATAAATAGACCCTCTTGCAATCTGATAGCTAGTCGGGGTTAAAGATTCAATTTCTATGCTTTCTTTATGTTCACGATAAAGATTAATAATTTCGATCATTTCTTGCTGCCGAATATCACCTTGAGCATATCCATCCAACCCAACCACAGCAATTGAGCTCACATTAGATTCCAATATCGCAGCTAGAACATAACCAATCGTAATATCATGAGGTATTACTGCATATTTACCCTTAGTACTAAAATTATCCTTAACGATCTCTATGCCGTAATCAATAAGCTTGACATTTTTAAGTTTAGCTAATTCTATATCCGTAAAACGACATTTAGGTAAAATTAAGGGTTTAATTAACTCTTTATATAGATCCGACTCAGACAAAAATTTAGAGTTGTGTGAAACCGCATAATAATCGATGTATTCTTTGGGGATGGAAGAGACAGCATTGATAGATATAACTACCGGCATGTGTTTTTTAATATACAACATTATGGCCTCAGAATATTTATCAGTACTTGGCCCATTTGCAATAATAAGAACATCTTTTCTCTCAAAGAGACCTTGAATATCTTTACTTCCTGATGTCTTAATTTTGTTATCGGAAAAACTCAACGCTGTATCTAATACTGCACCATTGTACGACGTGGTTCCCTCCAAATTACTCAGATAACTAATAGCTCCAATGACTTCATCAGTACCATAGTGCGAATTAGATAAGAGATTTTGAATGTAGGTTGGGTGCACATTGTTTTGAGCGCCAAGGAAATAAAGCAAGTTACTGCCCCAACCGTACTCTTTTTGCATCTTTTCAAAGTGGCGTATTACCAATTCATAGATTGGCTTTGGATTATATTTTGAATTACCTTTTTCAATGGAAGCAATTAAAAATTCTGTGGGCGTATTACCTGCGCCACGCCCCATTCCAGTGATAGTGCTATCAAGCCAAGTTACACCAGCTTCAATAGACGCTAACGTATTATCAAGGCCTTTACCCATATTATTATGAGTGTGGATACCTAAAGGGCCACTCCAATTCGTTCGCAGTGCTTTGACAATACGATTTACTTCATTACTATCCATATTGCCAAGTGAATCAGCAAAATAAAGAACATCTAACCCGCTCCACTCTGAAATCAGGCGAGCTTTATCAATAATATCATTACAGGATTTTCCACCCGCTTGCATTAGATTAAAGCCAACGGTATAACCAAGTTTTTTAAGGAAAGATACAATAGAAACCGAAGATTCAACTTCACTGAAGTGAGCCGCTACACGCACCAAGCCTAACCTACTCTGTTCTGCTGGAACGAAAAGTTTAGAAATCGCTTCTTCAACAGTCAAACCAGAATCTAAGATAGTTTTTGCATCCACCATTACGCCATAAGTGGGACCCATAGGCAGATTAAGGGTATTAATAAATTCTTCAGTAGTGTAAGCAAAGGCTCCCAAAAACCCTTTTTTGGCGAAGTTTCTCAGACCTAGTTCAACGAAGTCGATGTTTGCGCTGGCTATATTATCAAGATACTGCGCGACGACATCAGAATCAAAGTCCCAATTATTATAATACCCACCATCACGAAGAGTACAATCTAAAATATAATTCTGCATAATTTTATTACCTTAATCAAAGAATAATTTTAAACAATTAGACCCACATCTTCGGTCTATCACTATTAAAAGTTAAGATCCTTATTCAAATTATTAATCATTATTTATTATCGTTATAGACACTTTTTTCAGTGGCCAGCATCCTACGAATTGAAAATTTTAATAACTAACAAAAAAGAGTTGATTTTTGATAAGAGCTATTATCGCGTTTTAATTTAAGCCAGAGATTCTTAGCCTTTATCCTCTAAAGAATCCTCAATCTGTTTTCTTCTTGATTAACTTTTTAAGGCTTAGCTCCTCTTTTTTACTCATAATGTAAGCGGCAATCGCCAAGAGTAATATGCCAGAGGCTTCAAAGATAATATTGACTGAATCAAGTCCTTTGGTTTGG
>Ga0209533_1002830_pt1 | contig 15595 bp, 15 predicted proteins | sample COG_04_FD_184748 | JGI IMG/M metagenome (GOLD analysis project Ga0209533, IMG submission 184748) | Pelagic Microbial community sample from North Sea - COGITO 998_met_04 (SPAdes) (version 2) | ecosystem: Environmental > Aquatic > Marine > Neritic zone/Coastal water | place: Helgoland, sampling...
AAAACATATAAAAAAACATACAAAAAAACATACAAAAAAACATACAAAAAAACATACAAAAAAACATACAAAAAAACATACAAAAAAACATACAAAAAAATATTGCCCACCAGGAACAAGAAAAAAATATTATTGTGAATCTAGAAGAAAATTATATAAATATAAATATAAAAAATATTGTCCTGCTGGTACAAAAAAAATAGGATATTGTAGAAATATAAAATATTAAAATAATTTTACAAAGTATTATAATATATTAAATATATATTATAATGAAATTAGAATTTTTAATATTAGTAGCAACTGGATTTTTTATATTAAATATATATCATGATGGTAAATATATTACATTAATTAAAACTTGGAAAAAATATTATCAAATGGCTTTTTATGCATTTTTAGGTCTTTCTCTTTATATTTTTGTAAAAAAATATCCTGGAGAGAGTAAAAATCTATTTACACATGCAGATAAATTTATAAAATATATGCCTATAGATAAAAATAGTGCCGATATAATTTCTCCATTTTTTGGGGCTTCATCATATTTATCTAAAAATTATGAACAACAAAATAATAATACAGAAAGTGCACAATATAAAAGAATGATGACTTCTGGTGTTGGAAGTAATAATATTAATAATACTAATAATTACAGTGTTGGTGGTAATAAAATACATGCTTCTCCAACAACTACAAAAAGATGTGTTGGAGAAACTAAAAAAAAATTTATTGCCGCTAATCAAAATTGGAAATGTGCACATTGTAATGAACAACTTACCGCATGGTTTGAAGTTGATCATAAAATACGTCTTGATCGTGGTGGTGATAATCATGTTAATAATTTAGAAGCATTATGTAGAAATTGTCATGGAAAGAAAACATCAATGGAATCAATGATTTAAAAATATATAAAATATAAATTTATTTAGAACATGCGTTACCATTTTTACAATACCAACTATTTATTCTTGTAAATTCACTAAATAAATGTATGATAAATCCTGTTAAAAATAATGATAATTCCATCATATAATTTTTATTCCAATTTTTACAAACAGTTGGTTGATCTACTGAAAAAAAAGCACCAATAACAAATGCTACTATACTACCGATTACTAACCCTAATAAACCTACCCAAAACGCTTCTAATATTATTTTATTTACAGACATTATCTATATATATATATATAATTTTAAATGCTATATTTTATCTCCAGGACAAAAATCGGCACGTAAATAATTATAAATACATCCATCAAATACCCCATCTATTTTTAAATGTGAACAATTATAATCTGTTTTTATTACATTCCATATATTATTTATATTTTTTTTATTTTTTTTTTATTGTTCTACGCATTATATATATTATACTTATTATATTGTTTTCATCTATAATAATATTTTATAAATTGAATTATATTTATGATATACAAATATAATTATATTTATGAAAGAATTTGAATTTGAAAATATTAAATATTATGTTGGGCGAACCGCTAAAGAAAATTGGGAATTATTAGATAATGCAAAAAAAGATAATCCAAATTATATATGGTTTCATTTAAATAGTTTTGCATCACCATATGTAATTATGTTCTCCACATTAGATAATATGAATAATGATGATATTAATGAATATATACACTATGGTGCAAATTTATGTAAAGAATATAGTAAATATAAGTTTTTAAAAGATATAAAAATAATGTATACTAGTATAAAAAAATTATCTAAAACAGATAAATTAGGGGAAGTTGATATTACTGGAAAATATAATATAATTAAAATATAAATAAAATATAATATGACTTTCTTTTTGACAATTTTATTATTTATTGTGTATATAATAAATTTAGGATTAGTAATATATTTTAATCCATTTAATGTTGCAAGTAATTTTACTAAAACTTTTATTATTCTTTCAATTATAACAGGTATATTAAATATTTTTGTATTTATGCGTTTATCGACAAGTAAATCTAGTGGGTTTTTTAAAATATTATCTACATTATTTATTTTATATGGATTAATTTATAGTATTTATTATTTTATAATTTTTACACCTTGGCCTCTTACTATAATTATTACTATCTTAAATATTTTATTAATTATTGGTGTATTATCTATTGGGTATAAGTCGTTTAGTACATTATTTTCTAAAACATTTTACACTAAAGATGCTAAAGGCAATAGTAGTAAAGTAGGATTGGTGTTAACACTAATAAAACATTTAATATTTTATATACCTTGTTTATTTATAGATTTTATTGATTTTATTAAACATGAATATAAAATTACTACAAAAACAGTTTGGATAATATTATTAATCGAATTAATAATTGTTATATTACGCGTTATATTACCTTATTTATATAAAATATATAATCATGTCGATGGACATTTAGTAAAAAAAGGACCTATATATTTAAATACTGAAACCAATTTAGGGAACTTTCAAAATATAAAACCTAGTAATCTAACTAAATTAACTAATATAAAATATAATTATGCGATATCAGCGTGGATATGGATTAATCCCCAACCACAATCTACTAATTCGGCATATAATAAATCTACATCATTACTAAATTATGGTGATGTTTTAAATATTAATTTTAATAAAAATAAATTAGAATTTTGGGCAGCATCAAATGGTAAAAAATCAAATAACAATAAACATACAGATAATATGTTACCATCAAATAATAAAATTAAAATTTATGAATTAAAAAATGTACCATATCAAAAATGGAATAATATAATATTTAATTATGATGGTGGTACTTTAGATATTTTTATTAATAATAAATTAGTATCTTCAACAATTAATATAACGCCAATTATGTATTATAATATAGTAACATCTGGTGCTACAAATGGTATAAATGGTGGAATTAAAGATATAATTTATTATGATAAAGTTTTATCAAAAAATGATATATATTCTATCTACAGTATTAAATAATTTCTAACATTATATTATATTATGGGATTAATACAAAATGTCTTATTACTTATAGCGGTGGTTGTTATACTATATTTAGTTTATACATACTTTTCTGGTAAAAAAGGTCACTTAACTAATATACAATCGGGTACACAATTAACAACGTTAAAAGCATCTACTTTACCTATTAATAACTCTAGCAGTAATTACGCCTATTCTATGTGGTTTAATGTTAACAATTGGCAATATAGATTAAGTGATGAAAAAGTCTTATTAAGTAGAACATCTAATAATCAAGAATTTAACCCGAGAATTACTTTAGCACCTTATGAAAATAATATACATGTATATGTTTCTACTTATCCCGAATCATCTAATATCCCTGGGTCATCTAATGCTAATGAAAATACTCACGATTGTATAATTCGTAATGTTCCTTTACAAAAATGGGTAAATTTAATTGTTAGTTTAAATAATAGAACATTAGATATTTATTTAGATGGTAAATTAGTAAGAACATGTGTCTTACCTGGTGTACCGCGATTAGATCCTGACGCTGATATTAAAATTACACCTAATAATGGTTTCTCTGGTTGGACATCTAATTTACAATATTTTGCCAACCCATTAAATCCGCAAGAAGCATATAATATTTATAAAAAAGGATATTCTGCTTTTACTTTTGGATCTTTATTTGAAAAATATAGAATTAAGGTTTCTTATTTAGTAGATAATATTGAAGAAGGAAGTTTAGTAATTTAATTAAAATGCCTCGAGTAAGATGTCAATATATATTATAAATTTAACAATAAACATTTTAAGAGTATTATTTCCTTTATTTTATATATAGTATATAAGATAAATGAGTATTCCTATTAATTCAAGTACACCATATGGTAGTTTTGTTCCTTCACCAAAACAATTTAAATTATTCGGTAGTGAAGAGGTTGTTAGTGGTTCAAAAGACTTTTTAAAATCGAATAGCTTTGTAGCAAAAATTTCATTTTTAATATTAGTAATATTTATATTTATAATTTTACTTCGTTTAGGCATTAATGCTCTAACATATTTCTTTTCTTACTCCCAAAATCCTACTTTAATAGATGGTATGATTAATTCTGAACAATTATTAGTTGTAGCGCAGAACCCAAATACGCCTGGATCTATACCAATTCTTAGATCAAACAATCAAGATGGTGGTTTAGAGTTTACATGGTCTGTATGGTTATGGATAAAAAATCCACCTTTAGCAAATAATCCAGCATCTAAACCAAATCAATATAAACATGTATTTAGTAAAGGCAATGATACTATTGGATCAGATGGTTTAGCAACTCCGAGTAATGCTCCAGGATTATATATTAGTCCAAATTATAGAGAATTAGTAGTTGTAATGAATACATTTGATGATGTTAAAGAAGAAGTTACAATTGGTGATATTCCAATTGAAAAATGGATCAATGTAATTATTCGATGTAAACAACATAAATTAGATCTTTATATTAATGGAACTTTAACAAGAAGTCATATATTAAAAGGCGTTCCTAAACAAAATTATGATAATGTTTATGTTGGATTAAATGGTGGTTTCGCTGGATATCTATCAACATTACAATATTTTGCTACAACCCTTAATATAAATGATATTACTAATATTATGAGTAAAGGCCCTAGTCTTGAAATGAAAGGGAAAAGTTTAATGGAGTCTATACCATATTATTTATCGTTTAGATGGTTTTTCCCACACAATACAAGTGAAATGATGTAATAAAAGAATTTGTTGTTTTTTATTATTTTTTATTATTTAAATTAAAAGAAAATAATAAAAAATTATATATTAATGACGAGTACAAATTATTGTATGAAAATAAAAACTCAATTACAAGTTGTTTCAAATCAATATTATACTGATAGACGATCATTATGGTCTCGTGATGAATTAATATGTGATATTAGTTTAACCGCTATTGAAAGAGAGAATAAGTTAATAAATTATAAAAAAACGGTTATGGAAACTAATAATAGATCAACAAACCGATTAACTAAAAACCAGCAATATGCAAGATTAGCAAAAGGATTTACATTAGATGGAAATCCGAGAGTTACATATGCTACTCAAACAGAAACTTCTACAAATCCTAATATTAATAATTTAACAAACACTAGTATATCATCTTATTATTATTGTACTGGCATACCCCCTGGTTATACCGGTTTTTTTGGTTCTGAATATATTGTTAATATTATTGGTGAATTATTATCAACAGATTATGTTACTCATATTCCAACATCAGAACTTAAAAAAGTTATTATTGGATATAACGTAACATCTATTGGAACAAACGCATTTTATGATTGCTCAAATCTAACAGATATTTCTTTTGATTATATATCAAATTCATCTATTGTTACGATTGGTGATAATGCATTCTATAATTCCGGTTTAACATCAATTACTATTCAAAAAACAGTTACAACTATTGGTCAATCGGCGTTTCAAAATTGTTCAAATCTACAAACTATAACATTTGAAACGCCTTCATCAATAACTGCGATTGGTGGATCGGCATTCGCTAATATTACATCAACCCCAACATTTAATTTATGTTTTAATGATATTACATTAATAAATCAATTTATAACAATAAGTGGTTCTTTTGAAAATACTTGTTCTAATGTCCCAGCACAAACAACACATTTTAAATTGTTAGGAAATAGTCAAGCGCTAATAGATATTTCAGATGATTTGATTGTAACCGATTTTTCGAATGCAACATATAGTATATCAAAGGCGAATATCTCATCTGTTGATATAGGAACAAATGTCACATCTATTGGTGTATCGGCGTTTCATGGTTGTTCAAATCTAACATCAATAACAATTCCAAAAACAGTTACAACTATTGGTTATTATGCGTTTCAAAATTGTTCCGACCTTGTATCAATAACATTTGATGATATAGCAAATTCATCTCTTATTACGATCGGTGATTCTGCATTCAAAAGTTCAACTTTAACATCAATAACAATTCCAAAAACAGTTACGACTATTGGTTATTATGCGTTTCAAAATTGTTCCGACCTTGTATCAATAACATTTGATGATATAGCAAATTCATCTCTTATTACGATCTTTGAATCTACATTCGATCAATCCGGTTTAACATCAATAACAATTCCAAAAACAGTTACAACTATTGGTTTTTGGGCGTTTCATAATTGTTCTGATCTAACATCTGTTATAATTATGCCAGATTCATCGTTAAATTCTATAGATCCAAATGCGTTTGAAAGTTGTACAAATCTAAAAGCAATAACAATTCCAAAAACATTAACAACTATTGGTGATTATGCGTTTTTTAATTGTACAGATCTAGCATCAATAACATTTGATGATATAGCAAATTCATCTCTTGTTACGATATATGAAAATGCTTTTTATAATACCGCTGTAACTTCAATAACAATTCCAAAAACAGTTACAACTATTGGTCAATCGGCGTTTCAAAATTGTTCGGACCTATCATCTGTTATAATTATGCAGGATTCATCGTTAAATTCTATAGGTGTTAGTTGCTTCAAAAATACAAATTTAATAACACTTACATATGAGAATATTAATTATTATGATTATTTGAGTTTTGCTGCAGTTTTTGGAACTGGAAATATAGGAACAGACGCATTTTTAGGAACACCATTTATTTCAACTATATATTTTCATTTTCCACTAGATACTGATATTTCGGCGGGTGCGGATCATATATCTCCATATGTTAAATTATACGCATTTCCGGAGACGAACGGGACATCTCTTAAGAATAATTATCAACAACCTATGAGCAATCCTTATACTGAAAATATGGAATGGGCGCAGGGAGAAATTGCATTCCATGATATAAGTAATACGATGCCTACATCATTTACCTCATTTTCTTTAGCTATTAATAATGGATTCGTTAGTAGTGACCCATGGGTCAATTGTGAATTTCAACTAATTGCAGTTAATAATATACCAATAGATTTTATTGGATATGATTTATCAAATGGATTTTCAAATTATCCATTAGTATTGCATTTAACACATCCAAGTGAGTCACATATTTATTATAACATTAAATTAGTATATTGGGAACCAGATGACTCCAATTATGATTATTTAAATGACCCCGGGTATCCATATCCAGATCCCTCACACAATCAAGCTGGTTCTGGTGCGTTTGCATATATGCGTGTAGGCCCAATTATATATCCATAATAAATCAATCTTTTTGTAATACTTTTTTAAAGTATTTTTTTATTAAATTTAAAAGTATTTTTTTATTAAATTTAAAAGTATTTTTTGATTAAACTTTTTTTAAAAGTTTATTTTTTAAAAGTTTATTTTTTTAAAGTATTTTTTTATTAAATTTAAAAGTATTTTTTTATTAAATTTAAAAGTATTTTTTGATTAAACTTTTTTTAAAAGTTTATTTTTTAAAAGTTTATTTTTAAAGTTTTATATATATAATGGCTAGTCTAAAATCATTAAGAAATAGTACTACAACAAAATCTGTTTTAGAGAAATTAAAATCGTTATCAAATAGAACAGTTAGTGACGCAAAAAATCCTTTAGATGGATTATCCCCGCCTAAATCTTCTGAATCTTTATTTAACGATTCAACATTTGTTGATTCTCCAAATAATATGTGGGATACTGTTTTAAAAATTATACGATATTTCTTTGCATTTTTACTATTCGCATTTATATTATTAAATATTTTAGCATCTTTGGGATTACTGCCGAAATTTTTAGCAGAACTATTTAGACCAATATTAGTATTTTTTGGTTATAATATTGGAGAAACTATTCGACAAACAATTGATGTTGCAGATCAGGGTATAAAATCAACTTCAAGTGCTATAACAAATACTGTCGATAGCGCTGTAGATTTACTTGAAGAACAATCTAAACTAAATCCAAATTCTGCAATTAAAGTACTTGATGATGCTACTAATAAATATAATAAACCGGATTTAGATGAACCGGAACCAATAGAAACGGATAGCAGAACACAAAGTTCGGGATCAAAAAAAGCAGGATTTTGTTATATTGGAGAAGATCGTGGAATAAGAAGTTGTATTGAAATTGGTGTAAATGATGAATGTATGTCTGGAGATATATTTCCTACTGATGCTATTTGTATCAATCCAAATCTACGTTCGTAATATGTAAATCTTCAAGGTTGTAAAGCCAACTTATATAACAATAATTATTTTGTATGAAAAAAGTATTAGAATACTTTTTTCTTATTCATGTTTTATTTTATAACTCCATCAGTTTTAGACATTTTGTAATTTAAAATCAATGACGAAGTGTGCGAGTAGATAGATTCGAATATCGCATTTGAACATGCTTGATATTTGGTTTATAATAGACGTTTCTTGCATTTGATGCTTTCTTTGACCGAACTACTGGCATCTTATTTGTCGTAGTTGATAGGTCTACTTTATGGTGTGTACTAATGTGTTGGTTAATAATGTCATTCATACACATCAATACATTGACATAATTCGATGACATAGTATTAGTAGTAGTAGTAGTCATCGTTATTTTCTTTATATTATTATTTTTATAAATAATAATATTTCAATTTTTTTTACTTATTAATATAAATAATAAATAATTTTAATCAGTATTAACATTATTAACAGTATTATTATTTGATTGTGATGGTGATCCTTTTATTATATTAATTTTATTAATTTGGTTTAATATATTTAATTTATCGACAGTTTTATCCATATTACTTCTCTCTACTCCGTTAAATAAATACTCGGTTGCTGGAATAATCTCATTTTTTTTTACTTCTTTATATATTAAATTTATCTTATTTAATACTGTTTCTATGAGTTTTTTATTTTCAATAAGTGGAATATTAAAATTTATATTTTCTGTTAAAAAACTTATGGCACAATAAATAATATATTTTCGTTTTCTCGTTGATCCTGGTGTATATTTAATACAATATAAATTTAGTAATGACATAATAGCTTTATTATATAGTGTATTTGATTTTTTCTTTGATTCAGCAATTAATGCTGTCCAAATAATCCAAATTATATTCATTTGAAATTTTTCATTAACTGGAGCTAATTCTCTTCTCTCACATTCACATTTTATTTTTTTTATTTTACACATATACTCAAATTGTATTATCCATTCAAACCAATAACATGCTGAGGTTATATCTTTTGATGATTTTGATATATGATACGCAAATTCATTTATAGCAATAAATAATTCTTTTGGATCATCATTATAAAATATTTTGTCTCCAAAATTAATATTCGGTGCTTTTAATCTATTTGTTAAATTGGTTATATCAAATTCTTTTTTATCTTTTATTGCTAAACTTTCAAATGCGTGTTTTTTTTTTGAAACGCATAACACTGCTATTAATTCTGCAAATAATTTTCTAATTTTATCATTATTTCTTAATGCTAATTCATTTCCAATATAACCATTACTAATAATTGTTTTAAAATTTTGAAATCTAATTTCCATATACATTGGCAACTTAGGATTACCAAGATGAATATATCTGCTTATATATAGTAATAATATGTCCCATAAGTCTGAAAAATGACCAGCACATATTAATTCAATGGACCAATAACATGCCGGTTCTAAATTATTATTATATAAACATGATAATAATTCTTTTTTTACTTTAGATCGAGCAAATTTAGAAAATGTTTTATTTTTAAAATCGTTTTCTGATCTTGAATCATTAATTTCATAATCATTCATATAATATTTTATATACAAAAAAAATAACAACAATACATATAGAATGAATTTTATAAAAACTACTTTATTAGAAAAAATATTATTAATATTAATATTTAGTTTATCAGTAATTTTAATAACAAATTATATATATAAAAAAGAAGGCTTCGAAAATACCGCAAATAAAAATATTATCATTAAAAAAGGTAATGATATTTTCGATAGTTATTATGTTGATATATATGATGATTTACTAAATAGTATGAATAAAAATAATCATGACATATCCATTATAAAAAATAATACAAATTATACAAGTAATTCTAAAGTATTAGATATTGGGTGTGGAACCGGGCAACACGTTAACCTTTTTAATAAAGAAAATAAAAATAATACAGTAATAGGTATAGATATTTCTAAAGAAATGATAAAAAAAGCGAGAATGAATTATCCAAATTCTACTTTTAAATTAGGCAATGCAATTAATTCATTTGAATTTGAACCGGATTCATTTACACATATTTGTTGTTTAAATTTAACTATTTATTATATTAAAAATAAACAACAGTTATTAAATAATTGTTATAATTGGTTAAGACCAAAAGGTATTTTAGTACTTAATTTAGTAAATGGCAAATTATTTAATATTATAACTCCGCATGCATATGATGCTAATATAAAACCAATAAATAATAATAGTGAAGAGAGACTAAGTAAATGTAATATTAAATTTACAACATTGGATTATAAATCGGATTTTAAACTTGATAATCATATTAATGCTAATACTACCGCTTTAAATCAACCAAACGCAATACTTAAAGAACAATTTATATCAAAAAATTCTAATACAACACGAATAAATGAACATAATTTATATATGTCTACACAACAGAGTATTATAAATATGGCTACTAATCTTGGGTTTATTATGATATCACAAAATAAATATTCTGATATTAAATATAAAGAAAATTATATATATATATTTCAAAAACCTTAAATAATTTTATGTATTTATATTAATTATAAGTTCTTTATTAAATATACATAATTATGTATTATTTATATTTAATAATTATATCTATTTTTGTAATATTTCTTATTTTTAGATTATATATAAAAATAAAATATAAATTTTGGGCAAATCAACCAGTATTTCATAAATATAATTTATTTAATTGGATTTATAAAAATGGTATTATAAATGATGAATTACCTAAAATAAATAGTTATTGTAATTTTTATAATATAATAGTTTCTGAATATGATAATATTCATATTGATATATTAAAAAATATAGTATCACTTTTACAAACAAATGGTTTACTGTTTGATCCAGATAATTTAAATAATGAATTGCAGTCTTTACTTACTCTCTCTACATTTTCATCATATTTTGTAGGATGTACTACTAATTCTTTTATTTCTACATATATTAACACTAATCCTTTTATTCCTAAAATAATTCATAATTTGAATGATGTAGTTGATATAAGTAACATTTCTGCTATTATGACTAGTAGACCTTTAAATATTACATTAACAAAACAGACACCATTTAAACTATATTATATAGATTATTTATGTATACATTCTGATTATAAAAAAAAAGGGGTTTTTGAAGAAATATTTCAAACACATGAATATATGCAACGTTCTAAAAATAAAAATATTAAGGTTATACTTTATAAACCTAGAGAGAAAATACCAGGAGTCGTCGCATTAACAACATATAATGTGTATAAATATATGATAAAACATATACCTAAATCGGAATTATCTCTCGTTGCTATGCAATTAATTGAAATTAATAAACTAAATATACGATTATTAATAGAGTTAATACATGATGAAAAAGAAAATTTAGATTGTTTTATAATACCTGATTTAGGTAACTTATTAAATATTATTAATAATGACACATATAAAATATATGGAATAATAGAACATAACAAACTAATAGCATGCTATTTTTTTCGTAAAAGTTCTACTGATTCTGATATGATTGAGTTTTTTGCTTCCATATCAAAATGTTATTATAAAATATTTATTTCAGGATTTTCAATTGCATTAAATAAGTTTAATTTATCACTCATTACAATAGAAAATATTTCTCATAATAATATTATAATAAATAATTTATTTTTACTAAATATAATACCACAATCAACAAATTCATTGTCATATTTTTTATATAATTATATAAAAAAACCTATTTTACCTGAAAAAATATTTATATTAATTTAGCGCACATATTTTCCTATACGTACAAATGAATCTAAAACATATATTATAAATACTCCTAAAAATACATATAAAATTAATTCTTCTGTTATGTAATTTGTTTTATCTTCTTGTTGTTCTTCTAAAAGATGAAGAATATTATCTAATTTTCTTAAAAGTTCATTATTTGATAATTTCTCTTGTTCTGGTATATTATCATACGCATTATTTAATGATGCATAATCGTTTTGATTAGATATATAATTTGGCTCTTTACTATTTATATTATTATCAACATAATTACCATATTGTGTAGGTGGTTGTGTATATTGTACGGGATATTTAGCATTTTCTGGTTGTGTTGATGGTTTTGTATCTATTGTTGGCGATTCTTTATTCATAGAGTTAAATTGTCCTAAATTATTAGTTATATCATTATCATTATCATTATCATTATGATTATTATTATAATTATTATTATCTTCTTCATCACTTGAATTATTTAATATGTCTGTTATCATTTCCTTTTTTATTTTAGATGAATTTTTATTTTTATAAGTAATATTTTTAGATGATCTATTTATCTTATTATTATTATAAATATTATTATTATAAATATTATCATTTTCATTATTATTATTATTTACTAATGCGGCAGAATATGCTAAACTAGAATTCATACTTATAAAAAAAAGAGATTATATTATTTTATATAAGTACATAAATATAAATTATAGTTTTATAATTTATATTTTATTTATTACAATATATTTAATAATTTGTTATGTATTATAGGTATAATAGTTGTAATAGGTATAATAGTTGTAATAGGTATAATAGTTGTAATAGGTATAATAGTTGTAATAGGTATAATAGTTGTAATATACTTTAGTTTCTTTTTTGTTATTATATTATATATATGCGTTATATATATAGAATGTTTAATTTAAATAAAAAATATAAAAAATATAAAAAATATATAAAATATTATGAAAAATTAAATAATAATAAATTTTTATTAGGTATTTGCATGATCATATTAAATATATTTTCTAAACATATAGAACTTAAGTTAAGTAAAAGTCAAGAAGCATATATAAAAAATTCTATAACTAGAGAAATTTTAATTTTTACAATAATTTTTATTGGAACACACGATATTATTATATCAATATTAATGACTGCTGCGTTTATAATTATGTCAAATACTATTTTTAATGAAAAAAGTAAATTTTGTTTAATGTCAGAAAAATATAAACAATTACAAAATGAACTTGATACCAATAATGATAATTATATATCCGATTTAGAGATAGAAAATGCTAAGAAAATATTACATAAAGCTAATTCTAAAAATATAATTTAATAACTATTTATAATAATATTATTTAATAACTATTTATAATAATATTATTTTCAATATAATATATAATATGACTGATACATTAAATATAAAAATACATTTAGAAGGAGATATAAAAAATATAGTAAATGAATATAAATATTCAGTTAATACAAATCCTGAATCAAAACAAAGAAGTATTTATGTTCCAACAAAAACATTTATTGGAAATAAAGATGTTTTTAAAACTAGCGATTATCCAAAAAATCCAATAGAAATATTTTTATCTACTACTAAATTAACTGATTTTTTAACTAACCGTCCTGAAATTTTTAAAAAACAATCAAAATTATTAGATCTTAGTATACGTGAAAAAACGAAAGAATTAAAACTAATAAATTCTATTTTTAACTCTAATCAAGATGATGTATCCAAAAATAAACTTACTAAAGAAATAAACGATATAAGAGAATATATTAATACATCGAATCAATCGTTGATATTATCATTATTATTTAATAAAAATATGCTTTTTTACTTTAAAAATATAAAATATAAAATTATTAAAAATTATGAATTTTTTAAACAAGATCTTTCAAATAATCTAGAAGATTATCATATTTCAGAAAATGAATTAATTAATGATTTAGTTAGTGATTTAAGTAATAATATATATACTAATTCTTATGATGAATTAGAATTTAATTTAAAAAATAAAAAATATAATAAAATACAAGATGCAAGTATTAATGAATTATATAATCCTCCTCCTAATGTAACTATTAGTGATTTAACAGAAAAAAAAAAAACAGTTATAGATAATTTTAAAAAAAATTTATCTGAAAAAGCTGGAAAAGAAGCAACAGAATATATAGAAAAACATAAAACAAAAATTATTAACACAATTATTAAAACTATGAATGATGATATGAAAATAAAAAAAAAAAATATTAGATACACATATATAAAATATAAAGGACTTATAGCATCTTATATTAATAATAGTAAACTGATTGAAATTAAATTAAATATAGAAAATATTGATACAAAAAAAAATATTTATAAAATATATAATTGTAAAACTAGAAAAAAAAAAATTTCATCATTATATAATAAATTATTTGAAATTAAGTCATTAAAAGAACAATTATCATATGAAGCATCCGGTTATTATTTATATCATAAATATATTAATCTAAAAAATAATATAAATGTTGATAAAACTTATTCTGAATGGATAAAATTTTCTAATAATAAAAAAAATCTATATATAGATATTGCTAAAATTTTACATGATGATAATAATATACAAAATTTAAAAAATAAAGACGATGTGGAAAAATTAATAAATACTATAAATAATACTAGTGATGGCATCACCAGCACTACCCACGCTACCACCAACCTAACTGATATTCAAAAAAAAACCATTGAAAATTTTCGAGGTTTTATTTTATTTTGTAAATATATAAATAAAACATCTTATAAAACAAATAAGAATATTAATTTAAAAAATTTATATAATAAATGGATAAACTTATCTGATACTGAACGACTATTTTATAATAATTTAATAAATCTTATTAGTAAGAATAATAGCAGTTCTAATACAACAAAAAAAAGAAATTTACAAAAATATTATAATATTAAAGATATTAATGAAAATGAACGCATTGAAAAAATGAAAGCATTATTAAAACAGGATCAACTTGTTGATCGTAATAAATTTATGATGGATTTATTAAATCCATAAATAGGATTCAAAATATCACGAAAAAAAAAGTACTCACAGAGGGATTCGAACCCCCAACCGCCGGTTAATAAGACCGTCGCTCTAACCGTTGAGCTATGCGAGCAATGATATATTCCTCTCAATATTTTGTTTCAATTTTTTTTAAATTAAAAGAAATTAAAAGAAATTCTTAAACAGTTATTGGATGAATTAAAATAAAAAAATTGATATATATTATTAATATTAATAATAATAATAATAATAATATATAAATATGGAATCCTCTATGGCTATATGGTTTTATAAATCAAATGAAAAACATGGTTATATGAGCAACTTTTACAAATGTAAATTTACTGATCAAAATGGAATACAATATAATTGCTCAGAACAATATTTTATGTATATGAAATGTTTGATGTTTGATCCGGATAATAAAATATTATTAGGTCTAATATTGAATGAAATAAATCCAGCAAAAATAAAATTATATGGACGAGAAGTAAAAAATTTTCATCAAATAATATGGAATGAACATAAATATAATATTATGTGTGATGCTATTCATAAAAAATT
>Ga0209533_1002840_pt1 | contig 15558 bp, 17 predicted proteins | sample COG_04_FD_184748 | JGI IMG/M metagenome (GOLD analysis project Ga0209533, IMG submission 184748) | Pelagic Microbial community sample from North Sea - COGITO 998_met_04 (SPAdes) (version 2) | ecosystem: Environmental > Aquatic > Marine > Neritic zone/Coastal water | place: Helgoland, sampling...
CTTAGTGGCAGGTAACATACGGGTACCCAAACCCGCGACAGGTATAATCGCTTTCATAATCCCTTTATAGCGCATACGCTATTATTGTGTTTTAAATCAGATACTTTTAACCAGTGCCTTCGTTACTAGAATGGTTGCCATCCTTAGCAAATAGTCAAATTCTAAAACCTTCCCATGCCTATAAACCCATATTAGACATATTCAAACCACAGTTTAACCACTACAATGGCCCCTGCCAACATAAATAGCTGCCTAAACCCAAAAGAGCCCATGAGCCAATTCTTTCAAATCCACCCAGAATCTCCCCAACCTCGCCTAATAAAACAAGCCGCAGAAATTATTCAACAAGGTGGTGTTGTGGTTTACCCCACCGATTGTGCCTATGCCATTGCGTGTCACTTAGGTGACAAAAAAGCAGTAGATCGTATTAAGCAAATCCGCCAGCTTGACGACAAGCACCACCTCACCCTAGTGTGTGAAGACCTCAGTCAAATCGCCACCTATGCCAAAGTGGATAACGAAGCCTATCGAATACTTAAGTCCCACACGCCTGGGGCTTACACCTTTATTTTAAAAGCCAGTAAAGAAGTACCCAAAAAACTCCTCCATCCTAAAAAGAAAACCATTGGTCTACGAGTGCCAGACAACGCCATTGCCTTAGCACTGTTAAAAGAGCTGGGTGAACCCATGCTTAGTAGCTCGTTAATCCTGCCCAATGAAGACACGCCTTTAACCGATCCATACGACATTAGGGCTACTTTAGAGCAAAGCTTAGACTTAATTATAGATGGGGGCTACTGTGGTATGGAAGTCACGTCATTGGTGAGCCTAGTTGACGGTGAAGTTGAAGTGCTCCGGCACGGTATGGGCGATACTGGGGTATTCCAGTAAGTTCCTGCGCCTAAGTTCCACAATTACCATAAATCCCAAATGCTGCCCTTGACCAGTGTTTAATGCTTTCAGAATGATAAATAATAACTCTAATTAGAGAACCTTAATTTTAAATGTTTATCTGTAGTAGGTTGTTCAAGCAAAAGTTTAGGCACCGTGCAAGATTTTTAATCAACCGTTTTTAAGTGTGATTTGCCTTGAATAGTGGTGGGCTAGTGTTTACAAATACAGGTTTTGCAAAAAATTTCGTTAAATTGTAGTATTTTTCTGGTATAAGTGCTTACGCACTTCGTTTAATGGATTTGAAGATAGTTATTAGTCAGTTAAATGAAACTATTTTCTAATTTAAGAAAAATTCCTAGTTATTTTTATGTACAATGCGTGAGCAGGGAAATGCAAGTATTGCAAGAAAGGTAAATTTCATTTATGTCCATTACAGCAGAACTTTGGCAAGCCAATCTTATCGCATTGGTGAGTGCGTTCTTGGCGATCAAAGTGCTGCGGCCCATTGCTATCTATTTTAACCTAGTAGACATTCCAACTGACCGCAAACAACACGTGGGTCATATTCCTTTAATTGGTGGACTGTCCATCTATGTGGGCGTGCTAGTCGCCATACTTGCCGTTTACCCTTTGCACGATAAACTCTTTTACCTGCTAGCCTCAGCTTCACTTATTTTAGTGGCAGGTTTAGTAGACGACCTAAGGCAGCTTGGGGTGTGGGTGCGTATCCTTATTCAAATCATTGCTTGTGTCATTATGATCAAAGGTGCGGGGATATATGTAGAATCCTTGGGTGATTTGTTTGGTATGGGTGAAATACACCTAGGCCAATGGGGTATTCCGTTAACCATATTTGCTGTTATTGGCTTAGTTAATGCCATTAACATGAGTGATGGCATTGATGGCCTCACAGGGTCATTAGCACTAGTAGCCATTATTGGTGTGTTTGTGTTTGAGAGTGTGAGTGGCAACTACCGCTTATTTGATTTCTTATTGTTGATGGCAGCGGCCCTAGTGCCTTACTTGCTCACCAACCTGTCTATTATCAGCGACCGTAAAATATTTCTTGGTGACGCGGGCAGCATGTTTATTGGCTTTATTTTGGCATGGGTGCTAATTGAACTCAGTCAGGGTGGTCCTTCTGGTGTCGGTAAAGCCATGGAGCCAGTGAGTGTGCTTTGGTGCGTGGCATTACCTGTAATAGACACCTTGGTGGTTATCATAAAGCGGCTAAAAGCCGGCAGATCGCCTTTTCACGCAGACCGGGCCCACTTTCATCATATGCTGCAAGAATTAGGCTTAGGCCCGCGGCAAACCTTATTGGCTATGATTATTATTGCATTGCTTTTGGTGGCTCTTGGTGGATTGTTGCAGTTGGTTTGGCCCGCTGCTAGCACTGTAAGTTTTGTGCTAGTTACTCTAGGCTATCTCTACTGGGTAAAAGTTCGAGGTTGGAGCGTTGCGTTTAAGGCTCATAAAGCCACTAAAATAAAGTCAGACGATATCTAATGATGTCACCCAACTGGTTGCTATTGCAAGTTAAGCCTCGCCAAGAAATGCGCGCCTTAGAAAACCTAGAGCGGCAGCAGGCGCAGTGTTATTGCCCTAAAATACGAGTAGAAAAACTCAGGCGCGGCAAACGCATTCAGGTAGAAGAAGCCTTGTTTGCAGGTTACATATTTATTAACGCCCAACCACAGCAAAATGGTTTAACCTATACCAGTATCCGCTCTAGTCGAGGTGTGAGTAAAGTCGTGGGCTTTGGTGCAGAGCCTATAAGCATACCTGACGCTCTTATACAGCAGCTTAAGTTGCGTGAAAGCACAGGCTTAAACTGTGCCAATTCTGGGGATTTGCCCCAAGTAGGTGATCAAATTAACATCATAGAAGGCCCCTTTAAAGGCTTGCAGGCTTCATACAGCCACACTGACGGCCAACAAAGAGCCATAGTGCTCATTAACTTGTTACACCAGCAAACTCCCATATCGTTGGCTAATACCCAAATACAAAAAATCAGTTAGTATACTTTGGAAGTGTTTTCACTGGGAACTTTATGGTACGATACTTTCATCGTTCAACAGTTGAACGTTATTTCTGCAAATGCCATAAGTAACCGGGTAGGGCGGTAGCATACCTGCTATTCTAGCTTTCTTACCTTCCACTTCTTACCAGTTGCTCATTCAGCACAAGCCTGGATCATGCCGACCGAAACCCATCTTAAAATACTCAAACACATCGAGTCTAACCCGCACATATCGCAGCGGAAATTGGCTAATGATTTAGGGGTGAGTGTTGGAAAAATCAATTATTGTGTGCGGGCCCTAATTGTTAAAGGATTAGTAAAGGTGAACAACTTTAAACTTAGCCCCAATAAAAAAGCGTACTTATATCTACTAACCCAAAAAGGTTTAGAAGAAAAAACTAAATTAACAGCCAGCTTTTTAAAGCGAAAAATTGTTGAACATGAAAAAATTAGGCAAGAAATAGAGCAGTTAAAACGTGATACTGAATAAAATTTAATCGAGTAAGGTAAGCTTAGTAACTTCCAGTTATGAATTAATCAATAGAGTTAAAATGTGAAAAAATACCAAATTTATGGCATCGGTGCTGCCCTTGTAGATACAGAAATAGTAGTGACTGACGAGTTTTTAAAAACCCATAACGTTGATAAGGGCGTCATGACATTAGTTGATGAGGACCGTCAGTTTTATCTACTAGGCGCTTTGAGTTCATATCAAGTTAAACGGAGCTGTGGTGGTTCAGCATGTAACACTTTAGTGGCTGCAAGCTGCTTTGGTTCTGATGCTTTTTACTCAGCTAAAGTGTCTGCTGATGACGATGGTAAGTTTTTTATTGAAGATCTCAATGCCACAGGTGTCGATTTTCAAGATTCCAAAGTGAGTTCTGGAATCACTGGTAAATGTTTGGTTATGGTTACTGATGACGCCGAGCGCACGATGAATACTTTTTTAGGTACGAACTTAGAACTAACATCAAATGAAGTTGATGAAGCTATCCTTATCAATTCGAAATGGTTATACCTAGAAGGGTATTTAGTTACCGATGAATCTAGAACAGATGTGGCTGTCAAAGCCATGGAATTTGCTAAAGCCAACCAGGTAAAAACATCACTCAGCCTTTCAGATCCATTTGTGGTTCAAGTGTTTGGAGATAATATACGCAAGGTCATTGGCGATGGCATCGACTTACTGTTTTGCAATTCACACGAAGCAAGAAGTTTTACTAACACCCACAGTACCGAAGTTGCAGCTGAGCAGCTAAAGAAGTACGCCAAAACCTTTGTCATAACCCGTGGGGCCGGTGGTTCATTATCATACGATGGTAAAGACCTAGTACAAACTGCCGGTGTTACTGCCAACGCAGTGGATACCAATGGCGCAGGCGATATGTTCGCGGGAGCGTTTTTGTATGCAATCAATGCAGGTCACAACTATGGGTGGGCAGCTAAGTTTGCCAACGCTGCCTCAGCTAGAGTCGTCAGCCAATTTGGACCGAGAGTTGAAGCGGTTGAATATGAACAAATCAAGCAGCAATTTAACCTCAACTAAATCAGCCTGCTGAGAATCAATTCCAATAAATGATTTAAAAATTTTATTTTTAAATCATTATTTCAGGAAAACCAATAAAAAGTGCAACCATCTATAATGAATAGTATTCCCCATTTAATTCATCGGCTGTGGCAACATTTTTCTAAGAAAAGAAAAATGCAATTTTATTATGTCCTAGTTTTGATGCTAATTGCGTCATTTTCGGAAGTATTAAGTCTGGGTGCTGTATTGCCTTTTCTTGCTGCACTCGCTGATCCCAATTATGTTTATACTCATAAATATGTGCAACCCTTAGTTCAGGCACTTCATTTGACTAGTGCTAATCAAATTATCTTTCCTATGGTCATTATATTTATGGCTGCTGTGCTATTTTCAGGATGTATAAGGGTTCTGCTTCTTTACGTGATGACCCGATTCTCCTACGCTATTGGGGCAGATCTTAGTTTTGATGTTTACAATCGAACTTTGCATCAAAAATATGAAGTACATATTTCTCGTAATAGCAGTGAAATAATTAATGGCATAATCAACAAAACTGATGCTGTGATAGGTGGAATTATTTCTCCTATTTTGCTTTTAATTAGCTCGAGTGTGTTATTCATTAGCATATTGATTGCGCTATTTTCGATTAATGTATTTGCATCATTGGTTTCCTCAATTGGTTTTGGCATGCTTTACTGGTTTATCACGATCAAATCACGCAAACGTTTGCGCGCCAATAGCCACTCTATAGCAGTTGAATCCACAATAGTGATTCAATCACTGCAAGAGGGCCTAGGGGGCATCCGTGATGTTTTAATTGGTGGGAGTCAAAAGTTTTACTGCGATAAGTTTAGAGCGTCAGATTTAAAACTACGACACGCACAAGGTAATAATTCTTTTATAACAGGTAGTCCGCGATTTATAATTGAAGCCCTCGGAATGATACTAATTGCTGGATTGGCTTATTTTCTATATCTCAAGGATGGCAGCCTAACAGAGGCTATGCCTATTCTTGGAGCTCTCGCTCTAGGAGCCCAGAGAATGTTGCCAGCGCTGCAGCAAGGATATGGCTCAATTAGCACTATGAGGGGTCATAAAGAATCATTTGAAGACGTTTTAACGTTATTAGAACAAAGCCTTCCTAGCAAAACAGAAGCTTTTAACTGCGCTCCAATTCTTTTTGATAAAAAAATTAGTTTAAAAGCCGTCTCTTTCCGCTACTCCATTATGACTCCATGGGTCCTAAAGGATATCGATTTAGAAATAAATAAAGGTTCCAGTGTTGGATTTATTGGCCGAACTGGCGATGGGAAAAGTACCCTCGTTGATTTAATTATGGGTTTATTACTCCCATCAAAAGGCTCCATTTTTATTGATGATGCGTTGGTTGGTATTGATAACATCCGTTCCTGGCAAAAACATATCTCCCACGTCCCCCAATCTGTATTCCTTTCTGATGGGACTATTGCTGAAAACATTGCTTTTGGAATTGAAGAAGAAAACATCGATTATTTAAGGGTTGAGAAAGCCGCCCAACAGGCACAAATATCTGGATTTATTGAAGGTATGGACCAAAAATATCAAACTAAAGTTGGTGAGAGAGGCGTACAATTATCAGGTGGGCAATGTCAACGGATTGGAATTGCAAGAGCCCTATATAAAGAAGCAGACGTCATTATATTTGATGAAGCTACGAGCGCCTTGGATAATCAAACAGAAACTGAAGTAATAAAAACAATAAATGGACTAAAAACTAACTTAACGATCATAATGATAGCCCATAGGTTAAGTACATTAAAACACTGTGACAAGATTATCGATCTTAGTAAAGGTAAAGTAAGTTTTGTTGGAAGATATGACGAAACCAACCCAAAATTACACGATAAGGACAAAACATGTTAACTGGCGCGTCAATTTTAATTACAGGCGGTACTGGATCTTTTGGTCATGCTTTCGTGCCAATGACATTGGGAAAATATAATCCAAAACGACTGGTGATTCTTTCTCGCGATGAAATGAAGCAGTGGGAAATGGCTAAGCTTTATGGTGATGACCCTCGGGTTCGTTTTTTTATTGGAGATGTTAGGGATAAAGATCGTCTCTATCGTGCATTAGATGGCATAGACTATGTTGTCCATGCTGCTGCGACAAAAATCGTTCCAACTGCAGAATATAATCCGTTTGAATGTATCAAAACAAATATAAATGGAGCAATGAATCTTATAGATGCATGTATTGATCGGAAAGTGAAGAAAGTAGTTGCATTATCAACTGATAAAGCGAGTAGTCCTATTAACCTATATGGAGCAACAAAACTTGCTTCTGACAAATTGTTTGTTGCTAGTAATTCATATTCCAATGAACATGCATCTCGGTTTTCTGTAGTTCGTTACGGTAATGTAATGGGTTCGCGCGGTTCAGTGATACCATTTTTTATCTCTCAAAAAGATAAGGGGTCCTTGCCTATTACTGACGATAGGATGACTCGATTTATGATTACATTAGAAGAAGGTGTTGAGTTGGTCTGGCATGCATTTGATGACATGGTGGGTGGTGAGACGTATGTTAAAAAAATCCCTTCAATGAAAGTTTCTGATTTAGCTCTTACAATAGCACCTGACGCCAAACAAGAAATTATCGGTATACGGCCAGGCGAAAAACTTCATGAACAAATGATTAGTGAAGAAGATTCCCACTATACCTATGAATATCCCAATCACTACAAAATTTTACCTGTTATAAATAACTGGGGACTCAGTGCGGAGAGAATAAAAGATGGTAAGAAGGTTGTTGAAGGTTTTAGCTATACTAGCAACAATAACTCTGAATGGATGAGCGTCGAGACACTTGCTAATTGGATTAAAATTAATAAGAAGAAGATTGGAAATTTCTAAAATGATTCCTTATGGTAAACAGGACATTATACAATCAGATATCGACGCAGTTATTGAAGTTCTAAAGTCTGATTTTTTGACTCAAGGACCTAAGGTTCCTTTGTTTGAAAAGTGTATTTCTGATTATTGTGATTCAGCTTATTCAGTTGCAGTCAACAGTGCTACGTCTGCGTTGCACATTGCCTGCCTCGCTTTGGGGTTGGGAGAGGGTGACTGGCTATGGACCAGCCCTATAACCTTTGTTGCCTCCGCAAATTGCGGCCTATATTGCGGTGCAAACGTAGACTTTGTTGATATTGATCCTAAAACCTACAATTTGTCAGCCTTTGAGTTAGAAAAAAAATTAATTCATGCTAAGAAAGAGAATAAGTTACCAAAGATAGTAATTCCAGTTCATTTTTCTGGCCAATCATGTGATATGAAGCGGATACACGAACTAGGTAAAGAATATGGTTTTAACATTATTGAAGATGCTTCCCATGCAATTGGAGGGAAGTATTTAAATAGGCCCATTGGTGGGTGCCAGTATTCAGATGTAACAGTTTTTAGTTTTCACCCTGTCAAAATTATTACGACGGCGGAGGGTGGATTAGCAACAACTAATAATGCCAGCGTAGCTAGCAAAATGAAATTGCTTAGAAGTCATGGGATAACGCGGGATACAGGCCTAATGTCATCAGTCTCTGAAGGGGATTGGTACTATCAGCAAATAGACTTGGGATTTAATTATCGGATGACAGAATTACAAGCGGCACTCGGCATATCACAGATGGAACGTTTAGACGAGTTTGTAGCAAAACGTCACGAATGCCAAGAGTTCTACGATGAATTATTACACAGCGTGCCGGTACTAACTCCATTTCAGAGCCCAGACAGTTATTCTGCCTTGCACCTATACCCAATTCAATTAGACCAAGATAAAATCAAGAAGTCACGCCAGCAAGTATTTAACGAACTGAGGGCGAATGGTATCGGAGTTAATGTACATTATATCCCAGTGCATCTTCAGCCATATTATCAAGGATTGGGTTTTAGAGCAGACACTTTCCCAGAGGCTGAAAACTACTACAAAGATGTAATTACTATTCCATTATTTCAATCCCTAACAAAAATGATGCAAGATGAAGTTGTTGGGAAATTGAAAAGGGCTTTGGAATGAGGTTATGTGTTATTCCAGCGCGCGGGGGAAGTAAGCGGATACCTCGTAAGAATATCAAAGATTTTTTTGGACAACCAATAATTTCTTACTCTATCAAAGTAGCAATTGCCTCAAAATGTTTTGATAGAATAATAGTATCAACGGATGATGCTGAAATTGCTGAAGTTGCTAAATCGTTTGGCGCAGAAATTCCTTTCATGCGTTCAAAGCAACTTTCTGATGATTACATAGGAACAGGATCGGTTACTAAACATGCAATAGAATGGTTTGAAGCACAAGGACAGGCTGTATCGGAGGTATGCTGTCTTTATGCAACTGCGCCATTTGTGCAAATAGGTGCAATCAATCAAGCCTATGAGCAAATGACGCTAGAAAAAGCTGATTACTGTTTTGCGGTGACAAACTTTGTATTCCCTATTCAAAGAGCAATTAAAATTACAGAAAACAATCGACTCGATATGTTTTATCCTGATAATTATGCTGCCCGATCACAAGATTTAGAGGATGCTTGTCATGATGCTGGGCAATTTTACTGGGGTAGAGCCGAAGCCTTTAAGCAGGAAAAAATAATATTTTCAAAAGATTCAACTCCCTATATTTTGCCACGGTATTTGGTTCAAGATATAGATACACTTGAGGATTGGAAGCGTGCAGAATTAATGTATCAAGTTTTAAAGCGGGTTGGAGAGATAGTTTGAACATAGTATTTCGAGTTGATTCATCGATCCAAATTGGATTAGGTCACTTAATGCGCTGTGTCGCTTTTGCAGACGAACTTAAGCGAGAAGGCTACAAAGTGACCTTTATATGCAGGGCACTAGAAGGTAATCAAATCGAATCGGTTGAGCACAAGGTAATTGTGCTAGAAAAAAATGATAACTTTCAATCAGATGATGATTACTTGAATTGGTTGGGTGCAACACAGCAAACAGACGCACAACAAACTATAAAAGTGTTCCCTAAAATGACTGATTTGTTAGTAGTAGATAGCTATGCATTAGGTCATCAGTGGCATCAAAATTTAAGGGAGTATGCGAAGAGGATTCTAGTTATTGATGATTTGGCTGACAGACAATTTGATTGTGATATTCTTCTCAACCAAAATATAGGTGTGCAAGAAAATTCATATAAAGGAAAAGTCCCAAGAAACTGTAAACTCCTGTTGGGGTGTGATTATGCCCTACTCCGGCCAGAATTTGCAGAGAGAAGAGAACAGTCATTGAAAAAAAAACAAGGCAATAAAAAAATACAAAACGTTCTTGTTAGTCTAGGGGGAAGTGATCCGGATAATGTCAGCCTAGACATCTTACAGCAGTTAGATGATAGGTTTAAAGTCGTAGTCGTGCTCGGTAAAACATCCCCACACAATGAAATAATTGAACACTATGCAAAAGGTAAGAGTATTGAAGTTATAATCAATGCTGATAATATGGCAGACCTAATGTTAGATGCGGATATAGCAATAGGTGCGGGAGGCTCCACATCATGGGAACGCTGTTGTTTGGGCTTACCAACACTACTGTGTGTTTTGGCTGATAACCAAAAAATTGCGGCAGAAAGGCTAGAAGAACTTGGAGCTGTAATAATAGTGCGAAACTTAAAAAAAGATTTGAAATCAATAATAGACAACGGTCAATGTCAAAATACTATGTCAAATATTGCACAGTCTATTTGTGATGGATTGGGTTGCAAAAGGGTGGTACGTTCTGTTGTCTAAAAAGCTTGTGGTAGTTTGTCTCTGGCATCACAGCTATTACTGCTTGATACGTTTATAAACCCTGACAAGAGAGCGGGTGGTTTGTTGAAGAGTGGTATTGCTGATGGGCAACATTCTGATTATGGATCACATATATGTTCTGGGATAACTCTTTCAGAGCTAAGTGATTTTTTTCTATTCAGATCGAGATTTTAGTAATTTTATGATAGAAAATAATTTGTAATTCAATGCTATTTCACGGGTGAAATTAACTTCACAAATGCGTTGTTTGTTGCTAGTAATATAGGCCAAGCATTTTTATCAGCTATGTTTTTACTAGTGCTCTTCAAAAAGTTAAAGGAGGATCGAATGTTAAATAAAGAACAGAAGTCATTTTATGAAGAACAAGGCTATCTGATCGTCGATAATATTTTGTCTGAATTTGATTTGAATTTAATTAAAGTCGGCATTACCGCTGTACTAGATGCGATTATAGCGAGGGCTAAGAAGGAATACCCAAAACACCAAAAAATATTAGATAACGCTGACAATATATCAAGGAAAATGAACGTTCTTGAAACTGTTGATCATAAATACATTGCAGAGTTGCACGACTGCATGCTATCTGCTAACAACCCTTATGTAGCAAAACTAATTTCCTCAGAAAATGCCTTAAACGTTGTAAATTTGTTAATGGGTAAAACAAGTGATAATCCCTTATTTATGACCTCGTCTATGGGAATTTTTTCCATGCCTTTCAATAAAAAGCATACGGTTGTTCAATGGCATACAGACACATTTTATACTTGCAAGGATGGTGAGTATGTGCATTTTTGGGCGCCCATTATTGAAGATGTTTCTAAAAGCCTTGGATCTCTGCACCTACTACCTGGTTCGCACAAAAATCCATTTAAAGGTGAAGTGAGAGACCTTTCAGATAGTACAAGTGACATCCACAAGTTTAGTATTTCAGATGAATTTGTACAAAAATATGACGAAATTATTGTTGAATTAAAACAGGGGCAAGCCCTATTTTTCAGCCAATATTTAGTCCACAGGGGTGGAATAAATACCACAGATAGAACTAGGTTTGGGCTAGTGACCCTTTACCATTCAATGACCAATCCCAAGTTTACTCCCTATTATTTACAACATCCAAAGTCACCAATTTCTAGTGATAAATTCTTTGAAGAAACAATGCTTGGTAGGACATAAATTTATGGTAAGAATTAATAATTATGTATTGAGCAACTATGGTGAGCCCTTTATTGTAGCAGAAGCGGGCATTAATCATAATGGAAAGCTTAAGTTGGCTTTTGATATGATAGAAGTTGCAAAGAAATCTGGCGTTAATGCAATCAAATTTCAAACATATAGGACAGAAGAAGTTTGTGGTGACAAAACACAAATGTTTACCTATCAATCTCAAGGAAAAGAAGTTACTGAGTCAATGTTTGAGATGTTTAGTCGTTATGAGTTTACTCGAGACGAGTGGAAAAAAATAAAGCAAAAGTGTGATTTAGAAGGTATTTTATTTCTGTCAACACCTCAGAATCGATCTGATCTGGACCTGTTGATAGAGTTAGGGATTCCAGCTATTAAAGTGGGTTCTGATGACTTTGTTAATCTACCATTGTTGTCAGATTATGCGACTACAAAAATACCAATGATTGTATCTTGTGGCATGGCTGATATGGCGGAGGTTTATCAGGCTTTGGATGCAATTGGGACATTTGACGGTTATCCAACGGTCCTATTGCTTTGTACCTCTCAATATCCAACGCCCCCCGAAGATGTCAATCTATTGAAATTAAAAACATTAGCCAATTCATTCCCTGACTTAGTGCTTGGGTTTTCTGATCATACGCAAGGATCACTTGCCTCTTCATTAGCTGTTAGTTTTGGTGCTGTGTTTTTTGAGAAACATTTCACGATGGATAATGACTTGAAAGGACCTGATCATTGGTTTTCTGAAAATCCACTTTCTTTGAAGATATGGGTAAATGCTATCCGTGAGTCATATAGCATGATGGGAAATAGTATAATAAAGCCAACTCGTAAGGAACTCGACATGCGTAAACTTGCGAGGCGAAGTATTGTTGTTATAAAAGACATCAAAGAAGGTGAAATATTTACAAAATATAACATTGGTTTGAGAAGGGCGGGGGAGGGGTTGCAACCCAGTGATCTTATAAAAATTATAAATAGAAATTCAAATAAAAATTTAAAAAAAAGTAGTTTGGTAGGTTTTAACGATGTTCAATAAAATCGTACAAAAATTATTTTCAAGATTCACTACGTTTAAGGAAAACCCATTCCATCCATTCGTCTGGATTAATGGAAATCCAAAGATAGGTAAGAACGTTTACATTGGTGGATTTTCAATCATCAATGCAATTCATGTGACTATATCTATTGGAGATAACTGTGATATTGCTTCATTTGTTTCTATTAATTCAGCAGATTCGCATAAAAAGTGTATAGGGTTAACTGAGGAAATAGAAAGAAAAAGCATTGTGATTGGCAATAACGTATTTATTGGATCACATGCGGTAATCAAAGGGGGTGCCGAAATAGGAAGTTATAGCGTCATCGCCGCTGGCACAGTTGTTGATGGTAAAAAAATACCTCCATATTCTTTAGTCTGTGGCAACCCAATGAAAGTAAAGCAGGATTATTATAGAAAATGATTCTGACCGCTCATCAACCCGTTTATTTGCCTTGGATTGGTTTGTTTCATAAAATTGCGCTTGCAGATTGTTTTTGTATATTTGATATAGCGCAATATCAAAAAAATGATTTTAATAATAGGAATAAAATAAAGACCGCGGATGGGTCACTGCTTTTAACTGTTCCAGTTAACGCAAAAGGTAGGTTTAACGACCAAATTAAAAATACCAAAATCGCTAACGACCAATGGAAAAGACAACATTTCAAAGCCATATATTTAAACTATAAAAAAACACCTTTTTTTAAAAAATATATAGAAGAGTTAGAAGATATTTATATGGGGAAGGAATATGAATATTTAGTGGATCTAAACACGACTATGCTGATTTACTTCCTAGAAAAGTTAGATATTAACGTAAAAATTATCAAAGCAAGTGATTATAGTTTTGAGGGTGGGAAATCAGATTTAGTGTTGGATATGTGTAAAAAGCTTAGAGCAAAACAAATCATTTTTGGTGAAAATGGAAAACACTATGTAGATATAAATTCATTTAAAAAAGATAATATTAAAGTAATTTTTCAAGACTATTCTCACCCTGAATATAAACAATGGTTTCAAAAAGACGGATTTGTCTCTCATCTCTCAGTTATTGACCTGTTGTTTAACGAAGGTAATCGGTCAAAAGATATTATTATGAGTGGAAATCTTCAGAAAGTTTAAAAATAAAGGGTTGTAATAATGGGATTTTCAAGGCAATGGGATGATAAGTATCAGGATAATACCCATATGAGTATATGGCCTTGGACTGACTTGGTTAGCTTGGTCATGCGGCATAAGCCCGAAAAAAGAAATTTTAAGGTGTTGGAATTAGGTTGTGGAGCAGGTGCAAATATTCCTCTTTTTGTCTCACTTGAGGCTGATTATTATACCGTAGAGGGAAGTGAGACAATTGTTGATACGTTACATCAAAGATTTCCTCATTTAAAAGATAATATAATGGTGGGCGATTTTACAGATTTCATTCCAGATGAGCGATTTGATTTAATAGTCGATAGAGCTGCTTTAACTCACAATCATGAAGAATCTATTATTAGGAGTTTGAAACAGTGCCATGAGAAGTTAAATGTTGGTGGTAAATATATTGGGGTCGATTGGTTCTCTACGCATCATGTTGACTATTCAAAAGGAATACAGGCTGAAGATATTTGGACTAGGAAGAATTTAGATGGCTGTGGATTTGAAGGTATTGGAAGAGTCCATTTTTCTGATCAAGATCATTTAATTGAGCTTTTTAAGGAATTTGAAGTCAAAAACCTAACCCATTCAGTTTTGAGTGAAAAGATTCCTGATCTAAAAGCTAACGTATCTACTTGGAACTTTGTTATGGAGAAAATTTGAGTAAAGTATTAGTTGTTGCTGCTCATCCTGACGACGAGGTTTTAGGATGTGGTGGGACTATTGCAAAGCATGTCCACCATGGTGACAAGGTACAAGTCATGTTTATGGCAGATGGTTTTCGTTCTCGTGTTAGTGGGAGGAAACGAGATAATTTAGCAGAAGAAGCTTCCAGAATATTGGGTTGTGAAAAGCCAATTCTTCTAAATTTACCAGATAACCAGATGGATGTATTACCGATGCTCGACATTGTTCAAAAAATCGAGAGAGTGGTAAATGATTTCCAACCAGAAATTGTTTATACACACCATTGTGGAGATTTAAATATAGATCATCAGTTGACACACAAAGCAGTGATGACAGCTTGCCGACCTCTTCCAGGTTGTTGTGTGACAGAAATTTATAGTTTTGAAGTTTTGTCCGCGACTCATTGGCAATCATTTAGTATGGGTAGTGTCTTTTCGCCAAATTATTTTATTGATGTTAGTAATTTTATTAATCAGAAAATAGAAGCATTGCATTGTTATGATAATGAAATGAAAGAGTTACCTCATGCTAGGTCCTATGAATCTGTTGAAAATTTAGCAAAGTTTAGAGGCAACACCATTGGTGTTAAAAACGCAGAAGCTTTTTGTGTTGAAAGGATAGTGAAGTAAATTCAAAAACCTAATAACGACGGCATTTTTGAGACTTGGAACCTGGGGCAGGGTTATTTCGTTGGGGTATTCGTGTAAAAGATATAAGCGCAGATAAAGATTGGGAAGATTTTTTACAGAGCTATTGGAGCAATATAAAAGTTTGGTCGAAAAATATTATCTTTTGAACAACTATATTATTAAATAGTGTGATTTTTGAAATAACATGATGGATGCATAGAGTAATTAAATTAACTTATCAAATGTTTGAAATGTACTAATTTATGCCTGAATATCGATTGGATGCAGAGTCATCGCCAAATGCAGTTATGGTTGAGCTTGATAAAATAATTGGAATAAACACAACCATTAAATGGGAAGAGTAATGAAAAAAGTATTGATAACCACAGTTCCATTTGGTGACAAAAATCGACTACCGTTAGAGCTTCTTGAAAGTGCAGGAGTTGAATACCTGATAAATCCTTTGAAGAAAAAGCTGACAGAGGATGAGTTACTCGAAATAGTAACAGATTTTGACATCATTATTGCTGGGACAGAGCAAATCACCTCTAAAGTGATGGACCGTGCCCGTAACTTGAAAATGATATCGCGAGTAGGTATTGGTTTGGATAGTGTTGATCTATTGGCTGCTGAAGAGCGAGG
>Ga0209533_1002841_pt1 | contig 15554 bp, 11 predicted proteins | sample COG_04_FD_184748 | JGI IMG/M metagenome (GOLD analysis project Ga0209533, IMG submission 184748) | Pelagic Microbial community sample from North Sea - COGITO 998_met_04 (SPAdes) (version 2) | ecosystem: Environmental > Aquatic > Marine > Neritic zone/Coastal water | place: Helgoland, sampling...
GTCTTTCACATACGTAATTAGGGCTTCGCTACTGCCTTGTGTTCGATTGAGTTTTTGATCCATTTGTTGACAAAGGAGTTTTACTAAATCAATATTTTTCCATTCGTTAAATCCGCCTATATTATAAGTTTCATGGTTCACTCCTTTGTGATATACCAAATCAATTGCTAAGGCATGATCGATCACATATAACCAATCGCGGGTATAATTCCCATCGCCATACACTGGTAGCGGCTGGTTTTGAATGATGTTATTTATAAATAACGGAATCAGTTTTTCTGGAAATTGATAAGCACCATAATTATTAGAACAATTGGTAATTACATACGGAAGCCCGTAAGTTTCACCATATGATCTTACAAAATGATCGGAGCTTGCTTTAGATGCGGAATAAGGAGAATTCGGATCATAAGACGTTGTTTCTTCAAATAACCCTGTAGTTCCTAGGCTTCCATAAACCTCATCGGTACTTATGTGGTAGAATCGCTTTCCATCCCAATTCGATTGCCATAAATTTTTGAACGCATTTAATAAAATCATCGTTCCTAATATATTGGTTTTTGCAAAAGCTAATGGATCTTTTATAGAGCGATCGACATGCGATTCCGCTGCCAAATGGATCACACCTTCAAATTGGTGGGTTTCAAAAAGACGGTCAATTAACGCTTCATCACAAATATCTCCTTTTACAAAGGTATAGTTGTCTTGTGCTTGTATATCTTCGAGGTTTTCTAAATTCCCTGCATATGTCAAGGCATCTAGATTAAAAATATGGTAGTTGGGATAACGCGTCACAAATTGTCTGACAACATGAGAGCCAATAAATCCTGCACCACCTGTAATTAATATCTTTTTCATATGTTGTAATATAATTTATACCAATCAACAAAAGCTTCTACGCCCGTTTCAATCGGTGTTGAAGATTGGTAGTCATAATCTGTTTTTAAGCGTTCTACATTTGCCCAGGTCTGATTAACATCACCAGCCTGCATAGGCATCATAATATGTTCTGATGCTCTCCCTGTACTTTTTTCAATCGCTTCAATAAAGCTCAGAAGTTGAATAGGTTGACTATTTCCAATATTGTATAATTTGTATAGTTTTTCTTCTTTGGATGGTTTTAAAAGTGTATTCTCAACCCCTTTTATGATATCATCGATATAAGTGAAATCTCGAGATAAATTACCATTATTAAAAACTTTTATTGGTTGATCATTTAAAATAGCATCTGTAAATAAAAACAAGGCCATATCAGGACGTCCCCAAGGACCATAAACCGTAAAAAATCGCAACCCAATAGTTTCAATATTATACAAATGGCTATAAGTATGCGCCATTAATTCATTAGATTTTTTGGTAGCTGCATACAAACTAATTGGATGATCTACAGTGGCGTTTTCTTCAAAAGGAACGGCATCACTATTTCCATATACGCTTGAGCTACTTGCATAAACCAAACGAGAAATATTATGATGTCGACAACATTCTAAAACATTAAGAAACCCCGAAATATTACTATCAATGTAGGCCTCTGGATTTTCGATTGAATAGCGAACGCCTGCTTGTGCGGCTAAGTTGCAAACACTATCAAATTGGTGGGTTTCAAACATCTTAGGTAAAGCGTTTCGGTCTTCAAGATTCAATCGAATAAACTGAAACTGTTCTCCATAAGTATGGCTAGAAACCATGGTATCAAAACGTTCGGCAGCTGCTCGGCTAATGCCTAGTTCATTTAAACGATCATATTTAAGATTAATAGCGTAGTAATCGTTTATATTATCTAATCCAACAACGTGATGCCCTTGTTTTACAAGGCGTTCACAAAGGTGAAATCCTATAAAACCTGCAGCGCCAGTAACTAAGATTTTTTGTTGACTCATTTTATTTTCCAATGGCTTTATAAGTGAACCCAATAGTTTCTAGCATTTTTTTATCTAGAATATTTCGACCATCAAAAATAAAGGCTGGTTTTAGCATGCTATCATATATATTTTGCCAGTCATAGGTTTTAAATTCATCCCATTCTGTAATCACTGCTAAAGCATGTGTACCTTCTAAGGCTTTATACGGATTGTCGTGAATATCTAAAAACTTATCGTTTTCTGATGCTGTTCTAGTATTCAATGCGTTCAAATCTGAATGCATCTGAACGGCGGTTACTTTTGGGTCATAAACTTGTATTTGCGCTTGCTCCTCAATGAGCTTATCAGCGATATAAATTGCTGCTGATTCTCTGGTATCATTAGTATCTTTTTTAAAGGCCCAACCCAAAAATCCGATTTTCTTTCCTGCAACAGTGCCGTATAGTGAGGTTACTATTTGTTGTGCAAAACGACTGCGTTGATGCTTATTCATAATAATCACTTGCTCCCAATAATCGGCAGCTTCATCTAATCCTAAAGATTTACAGATGTAAACTAGGTTTAAAATATCTTTTTGAAAACAAGAGCCTCCAAATCCTACAGAGGCTTTAAGAAACTTAGACCCTATTCGTGAATCCATTCCAATAGCTTTGGCCACATCGTCAATGTTTGCTCCTGTGGTTTCACAAAGCTCGGTCAACGCATTGATAGACGAGACACGTTGCGCTAAAAAGGCATTGGCGGTCAATTTTGACAGTTCAGAAGACCAAAGGTTCGTGGTAATAATTTGATCTTTTGGCACCCAGGTCTCATAGATATTGACTAGAGTCTGAATGGCTTTTAATCCGCTTTCCGTTTGGTCACCGCCAATCAAAACACGATCGGGCGCTTCTAAATCTTGAATAGCTGTTCCTTCTGCTAAAAACTCTGGGTTTGATAGGATTTCAAAATTAACTCCTGTTCCCGTATTTTCTAAAATATCTTTTATCGCTTTTGCTGTTTTTACAGGTAAAGTTGATTTTTCTACTACGATTTTATCAGAGGTGGCAATTTTGGCAATTTGTCGTGCACACAGTTCTACATATTGTAAATCTGCTGCCATCCCTTTGCCTGCGCCATATGTTTTTGTTGGTGTATTAACCGATATAAAAATCATATCAGCCTCGTGTATAGCTCCTTCAACATCTGTTGAAAAAAATAAATTTCGACCTCGTGCTTCTGCAACTACAGCATCAAGTCCGGGTTCAAAAATAGGAAGCTTATCTAAATCGTCAGAATTCCAAGCGTTAATACGCGCTTGATTCATATCGACTACAATAACTTTTATAGTTGGATTTTTTTGGGCAATTACGGACATCGTTGGCCCACCAACATAGCCGGCACCAATACAACAAATTGTACTTATACTCATTTTTGGTTAATTCTTAAACTGTTCCCAATACCATTCAACAGCGTTTTTAAGGCCACTATCAAACTTGTGGGTAGGTTTATATTTTAATAATTTGATTGCTTTTTCAACGGAGGCCTGAGAGTGAGGAATGTCTCCTAACCGCTCTGGACCATGAATTACTTGAACATTTGCAATCGTTGGGTCAAATTTAGATAAATATTTCTTTAAATTATGCACAAGTTGGACTAAAGTCGTTCGATCCCCCACAGCAGTGTTATATATTTGATTTAAGGCTTGGGTGTTATCAGTTGTTAGTGCTAAAAAATTCATCTGTATTACATTTTCAATATACGTAAAATCACGGGAATAGGACCCATCGCCATTAATTATTGGAGATTCGTGATTTATGAGTTGAATTACAAATTTAGGAATTACTGCTGCATACCCGCCATTTGGATCTTGTTTTCTTCCAAAAACATTGAAATACCGCAACCCAACAGTGTCCAAATCATAACTATTTTTGAAAATTGTGGCATACAATTCATTTACATATTTGGTTATCGCATATGGCGATAAAGGTGCCCCAATTTCATCTTCTTTTTTGGGAAGTTTTACTGAATCACCATATGTAGAACTGCTCGCTGCATACACAAAGCGTTTGACGTTTTGATCTCTAGCGGCTACCAACATGTTCAGAAACCCATCTACATTGACGGCATTTGTCGTAATTGGATCTTTGATGGAACGCGGCACAGAACCCAATGCGGCTTGATGAAGTACATAATCAACTTGATGGCATGCCTTTTGACAAGCTTCTAAATCTCTTATGTCAGCTTGTATGAACTGAAAGTTTTTTTCGTTTATAAACGGCTCAATATTATGCATAAATCCTGTAGATAAATTATCCATACAACGCACTTTAGCGCCTAATTTCAATAACGCTTCGCAGAGGTTAGATCCGATAAACCCTGCTCCTCCTGTAACTAATACTGTTGCCGATTGTAAATTTGAAATCATATTTTATAATTTTGCATCTGCTTTGTGTCCTAATACGCCTTTAACATCATATACGACCGAAGTTTTTTTCATCAAAGGGTTTAAATCAATTTTAAGGAATTCGGTATGAGCAACTGTAAGGACAATGGCATCAAATGTTTTTTCTGGTTGTTGTTGCGTGGTGATCAATTGGTATTCATCTTTAACTTCTGCGGGGTTGGCCCAAGGGTCATAAATTGTTAAATTCACACCATAACTCTCGAGATGAGCTATAACATCTACCACTTTGGTGTTTCTGACATCAGGACAATTTTCTTTAAAAGTCACACCAAGAATTAGGATACTTGCTCCTTTAATTTTAATATCATTTTTGACTAATAATTTAAGAATCTGACTCGACACATGTTCTCCCATAGAATCGTTTAGACGTCTTCCAGCTAAAATAATTTCGGGATGATAGCCCACTTCCTGTGCCTTTTGAGCTAAATAATAGGGATCAACTCCTATACAATGCCCCCCGACGAGTCCTGGTTTGAAGGGTAAAAAATTCCATTTTGTCCCTGCGGCTTCAAGGACTGCTTTGGTATCAATATCTAAAAGGTTGAATATTTTGGCCAATTCGTTCACAAAAGCAATATTGATATCGCGCTGAGAATTTTCGATCACTTTTGCCGCTTCTGCTACTTTTATGCAAGGAGCCATATGTGTCCCTGCTGTGATGATTGATTTATACAAATCATCAATAATTTTTGCTGACTCTGGAGTTGAGCCCGATGTAACTTTTAAAATTTTAGTGACTGTACGGTCCTTATCACCCGGATTGATACGCTCAGGTGAATAGCCCACAAAAAAATCTGAGTTGAATTTTAGTTCACTTGTTTGTTCTAAAACGGGCACACAGTCATCCTCAGTAACCCCTGGATAAACGGTACTTTCATAAATTACTATATCCCCTTTTTTAAGAACATTTCCTACGGTTTGGGAGGCCTTTAGGAGTGGGGTTAAAACTGGACGGTTATTTTTATCCGTTGGCGTAGGTACTGTGACAATATACACATTAGCATCGGAAATATCCATGCGATCCATAGAGGGCAAAAACCCAAATGAACGTTGTTGTAGTTGAGTTAAATTGGGTACTAATACTGAAGATATGGACGTAGACTCAACTTCCATAGTCGTATCAATCGAAGATTTTAGTTCTTTGATACGTTTTGTATTAATATCAAATCCAACAGTAGGATATTTTTTAGCAAATTCTAAAGCAAGTGGGAGACCCACATAGCCCAGTCCAATAACTGCTATAGTTTTGGGGTGATTCATAAGGTGAATTTAGAGTTAAATTGAGGGCACTAATTGTTTGGGGTAACATTGTTATCATATAACACAATTCCTTCGTTAGGGACTGGAATATTAATATAAAATACGACTGTGCGTTCTATGATAGTTTTTAATTTTTGTTGTAGTTTTTTTAGGTAAGCGGTATCTAGCTGATCTGCAATAAGAATGACTTTAACGGTTCCAGTATCGCGACCAAAAGCATAGTCGCCAATCAAAATAATTTTTCGAACATCGCCCATCTGTAATAATACAGATTCAACAATTTGTTCTAGCCCTAGATGTTTACGAACAATTTTTTGAAGCACTTCAAAAAGGGCGTGTTTTGTATTGGCAGCATACACAATTTTATTTTTATTTTTCCATTGGACCAAATATCCCGCATCTGAAAGGTTGTTTAATTCCCGACGAATCGCATTTGTGGATTCACCAAACTCTATGGCAAGGCCATTTAAATACCCGCTATTAGCAGCATTTATGAAAAACTTCACTAACATGCGAAGTCTTGTTCGAGATGTGATAAGTGATTGTAACACGTTTAAATGAAAGCGCTAATATTTAGAAAAAATGACCTGAATATCATTGATTAGCACGGCTTCGCCGCTGTGACTCCCATATAATTTGTAACAAAGTAGATACTAAATAGAGATGGGGTCTCAGTTTTAATTTTATCAAGCAACAAATTTACTCGATTATTTATTAATTCAAAATAAAATGACACTTTTTTAATGTCAACAGCTTATAAATTATGATAATTGAAATTTAAGCATGTACCCTAAAGAGTCTATAACCACACAACATTGATTAGCTGAAGTGTATTTTATGGTTCCTGTGGAATCCGAAATACCAAAGGGTCCTAAATCTATTTTGGTGCCAGGGGTAAATTTTTGAAGCGAAACTGACGAAAACTCTTGATCGGCTACTTTTCGTAACACATCTACCTCACGTTCCTTAACTACTGCGGGTTGGCCTTGCCAATATAAATACCGGCTTACATAGGGAACATCAAATACAATTTCTCTTAGATTATTTGGGATTTTTACAAGTAACATCGAGGGCAAAAGCGGGGTTTTGACCTTCTTTTTGCGATCACTCCATTGGCGTAGTTCCGTACGAACAGGACAAAACGCTTCGATTCCAATTTTGTTTAATCGAGATTCTACTTTTTTTTCGTTTCGAGGTTTGGTAACAAGTACAAACCAGGGGTTTTCATTTTGAGGCATAAGTATTAAGTATAAGAATAAAGTTAAACTAGGTTTAATTTCTTATAATTAATATCTCAAAAAAAAGTGTCATTGGTTAAAACACTTTATACTTGTATCGAATCGCAATTTATAAAACTTTATTTAAAATCACATAAAAAAGTTACTTGAAATTGTAAAAAATCCATAATACTTCTTAAAAGCAATACTAAAATCGAACGATTTTGGTTCTAGGACACTAATAAATTAAAAACATATATCTTTGCATAAAATTACATGATATGTTAAAAGCCCCACCTCTTAGCAAACAAATAAGAAAACAACAGTTGTTGTGGTTTAGCGCCTCTAACAGCTATGTTATTGTAGATAAACATATCAATGATCTTATAAAATTGTTTGTGTCTCATCCTAAAAAACCTAGTTTTATTAGTGCTGCTTATGAAACTACCGGAGTTTCACATTCCCAGTCTGAACTTTTTTATGATGAGATTGACTCACTATTTGAAGACCATTCTTTGGAGGAGAAAACCAAAATCGAACCCCTAGCTTTTGATGCATCTCAACGAAAATTTACTGAAACTTATGTTATCAATGCGGCGGAGATACAAATAAATTATAGCCACAAAAAAGTAAAAGAAATATTACATCCACAAATAGCGCATTTAGTATCTGAAAAATCGTTAAAAACGAATCCTCCAATTTTCGATATTTTCTATGCTAATAATACATTATATTTTTACAAGAATACAGTTTTAGTTGATGCCTATGAGGCTAATAATTATCATATTCTACAGGGGAATTTCTGTATGCAATTGCTATGTATCATTCATGGAAAAACAGAAAATGACTGGCTAGGAACCATCCATGCTTCTACCGTTACCAATGATAAAGAGGCCATTTTGGTAATTGGTAAATCTGGAAAAGGAAAAAGCACGTTTACTGCCCATGCGATGGCTTCTGGGCTAAATTTAGTAGCCGATGACTTTTCTCCGATTTTATCAAAAAACAAACACGTTTATACATACCCTGGGGCGATTTCTATCAAATCTGGGGCTTTTGAATCGCTTTCAAAAATGATCCCTAATTTTGACGACTTACCGCTTGTTTTTAAAGGTCAAGAAAAGGGTTCAGTGAAATTTATAGTCCCCTTTCAGAATCCAAGTACTAAACAAAGTTATCCCTGCCGGAAAATGGTCAGTATTCACTACAAACCCGGATCAAAAACTGAACTTAAAGAAATTCCATTTTCAGAAGCCATGGCGGTGTTTGTGCCCGATTCATGGATTTCGCCCAAAGAAACTCATGCCAAAAAATTTATGGCGTGGATAGCGGGTTTATCATTTTATGAATTGACTTATTCCAACACTTCGGAAGCTCTAGAAGTATTTTCAAAACTTTTTAATTCGCAAGGATGAAAAAAACGAAAGCGCGCATCGCGAGCATCCTAAGTTTTGAGGCGAATGAAGCTGAGTTAAGAACGCAATTAAGTCACAAAAACATGGATTGGGAGTGGTTTGTGAAAACAAGCAGTCATCATGGAGTTCTCACGAGCGCCTATTGTCGGTTAAAACAAAAAGGGCTCCTTGATGTGATGCCAGAGGATCTAAAGGATTATCTACAGAAGCTCACCGCCATCAACAGGAATAGAAATAAAACTCTTCTCCATCAAGTACAGGAACTAAGTAAACTTTTTAATAGCCATGGAATTCATCATGTATTTGTAAAAGGTTGTGCGTTATTGGCTGCTGGGTATTACAAGGATTATGGCGAACGCTTAATTGGGGACATTGATGTACTTGTTGAACCAAATCATTTACTCAAAGCAGAACAGGTCTTAAAAGAGGTGGGCTACAACTCATTAGGTGAGACCCTCTTTGGAAAGTATAAAAAACACCGACACTTACCGAGACTAATACATCACAACTCCCTAGGAGCGGTAGAAATTCACTCCAAATTATTACGAAAGGAGGTACCAAAAATATTAAACGTAAAACAAATTCTAGGAAATCGAAAGACGATCAATGGCGTCTGTGTTCCAACTCCAAAAGCAAATCTGAACATTCTTATTTTAAATCATCAAATCAATGACTTTGGTCATGTATTTAAGTTCATAAATTTCAAAGCCTGTTATGACAGTTTAGTCTTAGAACAACTGCAAGAACAGTCTACCAATGAGGTGTCTTCAAAATACCACCGTCTTTTTTATACCTTGAGGGCCCTCTATTTTAATTTCAACACAAAGGATTCAAAAAACACGACTAGTATCATGGTGAAAACGATTTATAAATATCTAAACCAAAATAGGGTTGTGCAGCGGATTCACATAAGACTTGTGAAATTCAACATTGGACTCATTACATGTGTTGAAGGTTTGAAGTTATTTGTAAAAAACAAACACTTTAGAGTGGATGTTTGGAACCACAAATCTGAAGTAGTAAAACTTTTAAGAGGCGAAATATAGTTTTTGACTAGTAAGTAACCCTATGACCTAGAAAATGAAATTAAACGCTTGATATTTTTACAGATTTGTAGGTAACAACTAAAATTAGCACAACCCTTAGTTTAAATAAATTTCTTTAATACGGCGATCATTATTTTTTTGCCTAAACTTTAAAACTGGGGTTTTGGACTTCGTGTGAGTCATTAGAGTTTTATCTATACGTGTTAATGAGAGTCTTAGTTTTTTGACGCGGGATTCATAGGATAAATTGAGCTCAAAAAAGTTTAAAATTGACGGAAAGTCGACAGCAGTTGGATATTCATTTAATAACTGTTCCAAAATACTAAAATCTTCAACGCTTAACTCTTTTTTAATTTTATTTAAATTTGTTAGAATAACGCTATAGTTACTTTTGGTCTTTGTTTTTAAATAAACAGCAACAGGGATCGCCAATAATAGGATTACCAACACCAAGTAAAGCCCGTATTGTATATCGGTCTTATATAATTGATGTTCATGTACAGTACTTCCCAATAATTCTGAGGGACTCAAGAAAATAAAGCGAAAGGCGTTAGAGTGGTGCATCAATTTTGAAAACATGAAAAGATTAGTGGTGGGATTGAAATCAACAAACTTGATATTGTCTAAAAGGAGTGGATTAACATTAGTAAACTCTTTGAGAACATTCTTATTAATATCACACCAAAACACCTTCCCATTCAAGATCATAAGAGTTCCACCATTGTAGGAACCTTTTACTGTAGAGAGTGAGAAAATTTCCTTAGGAATGACAGAGTTTAATGTCCCTAGATACGTCCAAAAATGAGTCTTTAAATCTAATTTCCAAACATCATCCAAAAAATTAAAATTCAATTCAAGTTGTTCATTAACCCTTTTGTTCACTCCACCTGCTACATATAAAAATGAATCCTTTACTTGACCTATTACGAGTTGTCTCGAAGAAGGGGGTTTTGAATTTGGATGGAAAAAAAACTCACTCCACTCCCGATTTAATTCATTAAAAAAAGTAAGGTTAGAGTTCACATTAAACAACCCATAACCACCATAAGAAAATATTTCATTTTCAAAAGTGAAGTCATAAGATCTAAACTTGTTTTGATGTTCAAAAGATTTATCTAGACGTTCAAAATAACGATCTTTAAACTTATATAAAACACCTCCACCTTTTGCTAATAAAATGGTTTCGTTGGGGCGATTAATTGCCTCGAAATTAAAATGAGGCCAATCCATCTGATGCGCCCATTTTTCATAGGATGCTCCATTTTTCGTTACATATACGGAATCCGAATCAACGGTATAAAAAAAAATTTTGGAGTGGAAACTAAAAAAAGAATTCTTTGAAAACTCAGGATATGAGCCACTAAAAATAGTTAAAAAAAATAGTTGTAATAAAAGCATTAAAAATACAAGATATATCGTGTAAGGTAGTGAAAAATAATACAAGAGCGGCTTATATAAATTAGTTTTACAAACTAAATTTAAAGGTTTAAATATGAAAAAAATTATTTTATTAATGGTGCCGTTATTGCTCATGGGATGCGGAGATGAAGACGACAACAACGACGACCCCATAATAGGCTCATGGGAATTAATTTCTGAAGAACATTATCTAATTGATATTTATGAGTTTAGAGCTTGTATTGAAGAGGGCTATCCCAATGTTATTGAGTATTTTGTTGACGGAAAGTACAATAGCCAATTTTGGGAGTGTCAGTTAGAATTAGATGGAACTGTGACCATAGGAGATACGGGAACGACTGTAGGTGGCCAATGGAATCAAATAGGAGAACTTGGGTATTATTTGGTATTCGACCCAAATGAAGACGAACCAAATGAAGAGGTCTCGTATTTTGAATTTAATAACGATTTTTCTCAATTTTCGTTTGATAACGGAGAGTATATTTCAGTTTTTGAACGTCGATAGCTATTGATGTATATTTTTTTAAAGTGAAACCCTGCAAATTGCAGGGTTTTCAGTTTTATAATTCCTATGTTTTGTGGCGTGTTAAAACTTTAGCTAAGTCACAACTTTAATTACTAAGAGCGAACGTTAAAGCTCGCTCTTTTTAGCCAATAACTATACAGATTGTTTGTAAACGATTTTTATTCCTTTATAAATTTAAGTATGTTTCTGTTATTAAATTTTAAAAAATAAAACCCTCTAACTAGGTGTTCAATTTTTATATTTTCTTTGCTGGAGATCGATCCCTCTAAAATTTGTTTACCTAGAGCGTTATAAATTTTATATTCTTCTGCTTGTGTTAGTCCCGTCACTTGGATAGTTGAGCCTGATGGGTTAGGAAAAATGGTCATCGAAACATTATTCTTATTAAACTGGTTAAGGTTGAGTGTAGAAGTATCAAATTTAGAGACTTTTCCTGCAGAAGCTTCTGCAAAATACAATACATCATTGTTAAAAACAAGACCTCTAGGACCATTCACTAGTGTTAAAATTTCCTCTAATACTGGGCTACTCTGGGTTACGTCTGTTCTGAAAATTCTGTCTGAAAGTGTATTACTGCGCGGTTCAGTAATATACAAGTGATTTCCTTTAAAAGCTAATCCTACAGGGTTTGTTAACCCTGATACTACATCAATCACTGATAGTGTTGAAGCAGTTACATCTTCTATTTTAGAAATTTTACCATCTACATCAAGTGAAAAATATAACTCATTATTTTTAAAAGCAAGTTTTGTTGGTAAATTCAGTCCTGATACAATTGCAGTAACTGTTGGATCAGTTGAAGAGATGTCTGCTATTTTAGAAATTCTACCTGCCCCCCATTCTGCGATAAATAATTCATTCCCTTTAAATGCTAGCCCAAGAGGTTGATTTAGCCCTGTTACTACATCTGTAGAAGTTGGTGTAGAAGCGGTAAGATCAATTTTAGAGATTTTGTTGTTTGTGATAACAGAATAATATAAAAAGTTTCCGTTTATTGCCATTCCGAGAATACCTGAAACATCAGTCACCAAGTCAGTAATTGTGGGTGTAGCTTCCGTAATATCTATTTTAGATATTTTACCGCTGACTCTATCAGACACAAATAATTCATTGCCATTAAGTACAAGAGCATAAGGGTAATCTAAGCCATCTAAAACTGTTGTTTGAGTAAAAAGAGCATCACTTTCTGCTTGTGTTTCTGAAAATATTGAAGCTGTGTTAATACCAGTCAAATTTGTAGAACTAGATGAATTGTCTAAAGAAATCACGGCCGTTTTATCAGTTATTGTAACTTGTGAATTAGCCACTTGAACTAGTAAAGCTGTAATCAATAAGAATAGTTGTTTTTTCATAATATTTTTTTTAGCGTGTTACCTACTTCAAAATTCATTTGGTTTTTCGGTTTATTCCCAACATTTATAGTTAATTAATAGTCGTAATAATCTTTTAAACATTCTAAATACAACAACTTTACTCTCAAATACAGGAGTTGGAAGTGTATTCAATATTTGCCGACTGGCTGATACATTTATGAATAGAATTAACACCACAAAAACACTTGGTTAATTGGCATCAACCAACAAACAATTATTGCAATTCAAAAGTATTCGTATGGTTTAATTAGTTAGTGGTTTATTAGTGCATTACACCATATATCCTGTATTTACACACACCCGATTGAGCTAATTTAGGATATCAATATTTAAAAAAATGCCTTATTCTATTGAACTGCGATAAGTGTACCGATTAGAATTGGCAAGAGAAGGTATTAAAAACAACGACAAAAGGTTGAAATTTATGGATTCCACAGAGTATAAACAATTGCTATTACAGACTTATCCTGAAAATTCATGTGGAATTTTCAGCTTGTCCCTCGCTAGCGCGAGCGTCCCGCTCGTGACAACTAGAGTAAGACGAAAAAAAGAAATAGAATAGACAATGAGTAGAACATATATACGAGTATATGAATAATTTTAGTTTGTTTAACGGCACAAGCGGGACGCTTGCGCCAGCAGGAGTATGGTTTATAACAAGTTAAATGACCGAGATCGAACTCCAAAAGTGAATACTATATTTTGGCTCAATTCCCGTTTTGTCAAAGGAAATCTCAAACATAAAGATTCCAGTAAATCAATGCTTCGAGTTAGTAACATAGAGAGGCTTTATTCATAATCCGACAGGGCTCCGCTTTGAAAAGCGTACAAACAAAAAAACCACCATTATTTGGTGGTTTTTTTGTTGTAAGACATATTATTCTTTAACTTCTAGAAGTTTTTTAACCAGCATTTCTAAACGCTCAATTTTTTCTTCTTGTTCTTTAATACTGTTGATCAGTACAGGAACTAAGCCTTGATAGTTAACCGATTTGATGCCTTTAGTTTCTGAAACCAGTTCTGGAAATACTTTTTCAATATCTTGAGCAAGAACCCCAATTTTTTGTTTCTGGTTTTTATCTTCTTTCATGGTGTAGGTCTTTCCGTCAATTTGTAATAACTTAGAAAGGGTACTTCCCAAAGAAATGATATTTGCTTTTAATCGCATATCGGAGTTGATCACGACATCTCCAGCAATTGTTGTGGTTCCGTCGTACAAAACTTCAAAGGCATTACTTCTTCCGCTGCCATTGCCATTACCAATCACAAAAGCTTGATGCGAAGCATCTGCGGCTGCGCCATCAATAGTATCTTCAAAGGTATTCCACTGACCAATAGCGAGCGCGCCTGCAGATGTGGCGCGTGTTTGATTACCTAAGGCAGTTGCTAAGGTTCCGCTTGCTAAATTTCCAGAAGCTGTAATACCCCCTGTTCCAGTGGATTGAATTCCCCCTGTTCCAGAAGCATTAAATGCTAGAGGACTATTCGTTAAGTTCGCGTACTCCCCATCAAACCCTTCAGGCAGATTCGTAAGTTGAGCTCCATCTCCAATAAAGGCTGTTGCAATTACAGTCTCTGTAGTCGTAATAGTTCCGTTAAAATCAAAAGACGGAGTGTCCATCGCGTCAGAGCCTTCAAAAATCATATTTCCACTTTCAGAAAACAAATTAAGACCATAACCTCCACCAGAACCAACTATAGCATTCTCGTTAGTGTTATCTAATGAAATATTAAATCGATCCCCAGACCCATTATTTTTAAAACCAGTGATCAAATCACCATCAGGATTAGCAATGATATCAAGTGTTGATCTATTTGTAACATCCTCTGTTCCAAATGCAGAAATCATATCTCCTAAAAAAACAGGGTTAGTTGCTACAATATCTCTAAATGTAGGCTTATTTGTTAAATTAGTATAATCCCCATCAAAAGTAGAATATCCGGCATCGTTTGCTAGGTCACTTACGTTGGTTGGGAGTGTTGGTGTTCCACTCAAGCTAGCATAGGTGCCATCAAAAAGAGTTGGAGTATTTGATATATCCGAATAATCGGCTGTAAAATCAGATAAATTAATCACAAAAGCTTTTTGAAAATCATTACTACCGTCATTAACATTAATATAAATATTTGCAGTTGGTGTCGTTTCAAAATCCAATAGAGCGTTTGTTTTAAGAGATGAATTTTCGATAACAAACAAATTATTTTGAGCATCATTTGAACCATTACCTGAAGCTAGGTTGTAGGTAAAAGAAGTTCCTTCCGTATCTATGGCAGAAAGATTCCCTACAATTGTTCCAATGGTACTATTCTCTACTAAATTAGTATTTGATAATTGAATATCTGTTGGAGGCGAATTGGGTCCGTTGCTTTGTACAAAAAAAGGATCAGAGCTACCGTGTAAAGTAACCGTGTGATTATTGTTACTTGAATCAGTAAATGCATTTGCTTCATCATTGACATTTAGTAACAGGTGTGTACCGCTAATGTTTTCAAGTTGCATTTCTGGAGTAAAGTTACTCGTATATATAGCGCTCCCTTTCACATATCTTATTTTTGAAATGTGACCATCTAAGAATGCTGTCCAGCCAGGGTTATAACCTATTTTTATTTGCGTAGCATCCATAAATTTTCCACCACTACATGATCTCGAAGCTCTCAAAACACCATCAACGAACCAATTTAATGTTTCACCAGTTCTTACCATCGCTATATGTTTCCAATTGCCGACCCAGTCACTTGCTGTGTAACTAAATGCCAAATCGCCACACCCCATTCTGAATTGAGGTTTACCTGCGGCTGTAATTGATAGCCAAAAATTTTGTTGGTTATAGGACAAAATACCCGCTTTGAATCCAATAACTCCGTTAGGGTCCCATTCGTTAATTTTAATCCACATTTCAAAGGTAAAGTCACCAGTCTCATAAAAACTGCCACTTGAATTATCAAGAGATATATAATTTTGATTTGTTCGATCTAATCTTATACTATTA
>Ga0209533_1002843_pt1 | contig 15552 bp, 13 predicted proteins | sample COG_04_FD_184748 | JGI IMG/M metagenome (GOLD analysis project Ga0209533, IMG submission 184748) | Pelagic Microbial community sample from North Sea - COGITO 998_met_04 (SPAdes) (version 2) | ecosystem: Environmental > Aquatic > Marine > Neritic zone/Coastal water | place: Helgoland, sampling...
AGATGCTGCATGGGTTAAAGTAAAAGAAGAATTGGCTGAATTTGAATCTGAATTAGCTGTAAACGATAAGGAAAAAATGCAAGCCGAGTTTGGAGACCTATTGTTTTCGCTTGTAAACTATGCCAGACATATTGATATCAATCCAGAAGATTGTTTGGAGCGAACCAATAAAAAGTTTAAAGCACGTTTTCAAGAAATGGAAAAACACATTCATGCCGACAACAAAACGCTATCGGATATGAATCTTGCGCAGATGGATGTTTATTGGGAGAAAGTGAAAAAGCAAATTCAAGGGTAAGTTTCCGTTTTTAAAACACTTTAGGTAGGCAAAATAATCTTCGCTAAAGATCAAAAAGAGTTAGCGTTAAAACAATTGCTTAATCAGTCTTAATTTGTGGGTGTGTTCGCCAAGGTCTTTATTAAAAATTCCTTGTTGATCAATGGAGTCAATTCTAACTTTTCCCGATGCATGCAGTATTTGGTTGTTCTCTAAAATAATTCCAACGTGAACAATAGCTCCTTCTGCATCGTCAAAAAAGGCAAGGTCACCAGGCTCTGCTTCTTCAATAAAACTAAGTGTTGAGCCCAGTTTTATTTGTTGCGACGCATCTCTTGGAATAGCTCTTCCATTAAGCCGATATGCCATTTGGGTAAGTCCAGAGCAATCAATGCCCATGGGAGTTCTTCCTCCCCATAAGTAGGGCGCATGAAGATACATAAAGCCCGTATCAACAATGTCTTTTTTAGTATGTATGAGGCTCGGTTTGTGTCCTCCTTCAAATTGGAATTTAGCACTATTGACCAGGCAGTATTCACCATCGTATAGAGGCAAACAGGAGCCCAAGCCTATTGGAATCATTTCACCGTTAGCTGTGATCAGCGCATCAATTAAATTGTAATTGTAATGCTGTATTTCTTCCGATAAACGTAAGAAATGAGATTTTGTAATCTCTAAATGTTGTTTGCGACAAATCCAACCTTCATAGGCATCGTGATTTAACCTAATTTTTAACCATTTCGCTCTTTTTTCAATCACCTTGTAATGTTCTCCAAAAAGTATTTGGTTAACCATTTCAGCTCTATCGTTGGCTTCTTCACGCATCGGGATGATGCTTATATGTGCAATTCCATAATTCATCTATTGGACAAATATAATGAGTTTTACTGCCAATGAGCTTTTGATTTAATAAAGTAATTAACAAGAATTTGTACAATAACTTTAGCAAGTGTAAGGCATATAATTTAGCGGTACTTAGTGTAAAACAGAACGACTATGCTTTTAATGCTTCTTTAAATTGTATTCGAATAAAAATCAAAAGACTATATTTGCCGCTTTGGTGGAAAAACCTTTCAGGTTTATCCTTAAAAGGGAATTGGGTGTAAATCCTAAACTGTTCCCGCAGCTGTAAGCTCTGCAAACGAATGTCAATTCTTTAGCCACTGGAAACGGGAAGGCTGACATTTTTGGAGTGAGTCAGAAGACCTGCCAGAAAAACATAACGCACAACTTTCGGTGAAAAAGTCGGGTGAATCGCTAGCGCTTTTCGTTGCTCTTTTGCCGTTTATATTTATCAAATGAATAAATGGATATTCATAGGTGTTTGTTTTTGGACAAATGTTATGGTAGCTCAACGTATAGACACATTGAAAACAGCTCATGTTTCTTTACTTAAGGAGGTACTTCTCACAGACGATAAATTGTCGGATTGGACAATTGGTGCCTCTGTATTAAATTTAGACAGTACTTTGGAGCGTTACCAAGGGCAAGATCTTGCTTCTTTACTTTCTCAAGAAACACATGTTAGAATACGTAATTACGGAGCGCTGTCATCCAGTTCTATTCGAGGTGCAGGTGCTGCTCATACTCAGGTTGTTTGGAATGGTTTGTTTTTAAACAGCCCAATGAATGGTTTGTACGATTTGTCGTTAATGCCCTTGTTTTTTATTCAGAATGTTCAGATTCAGTCTGGGGGCTTAGGGTCATTATTAGGCAGTGGCTCCATTGGTGGTTCCATTCATTTAAATCAAAACTTAACTTTCAATCAAGGCAATCATCTTCAGTTGCAAAGTGCTTTTTCGAGTTACGCCAATCGGAGTTATGGCGTAAAAGCTCATATAGGTAAGACCAAGACTCTTTTTGATGTAGCTTTTTACCAGCAACAATCAAAAAATAATTTCTTGTACACAGACCCGTATACAGAAACACTTAAAAATTTAGCACACGCCAATCAGTCTCGAAGTGCTTTACAAACTTCAATTTCTAAAAAGTTAAGCACTTCGGTTCGGGCAGATTTTATTTATTTTTATCAAGAAACAGCTCGTCTGATCCCTCCAACCTTATTCGAGTCTCAGTCAACTGCAGTGCAAGACGATACTTCTCACAGATTGTTGTTTAAAACCCAGTTGGCTAAAGATAAATTTCAATGGAACACGCAGACTTCTTACACCTCAGATAAACTTTTATTTGTTGATTCGCTCAAAGATATTAACGCCAAGCACTTTTCAGAGCAATTTGGATTCAATCAATCCTTTCAATTCAAAACAGATGCTTTTAATCGATTTAGGTTTGAGCACACCGTAAATTATCAAATCGTAAACTCTAAATCTATACTTACTGATTGTACTAAAGAAATACGTTACGCTTTTGGGGGAAATTACCACAAGACGCTTTCTAAGTTTACAGCTGTTTTGTTTTCTGCCAGACAAGAAATAAACGCCAATGTTTGGAGTCCTTTTTTACCTTCTTTTGCTTTTAAATACACAGAAAATAAGTTTGCTGATGTTGCATTTTCTATTGGCCGGTCCTATAGACAACCTACATGGAATGATCGGTATTGGAACCCAGGGGGCAATCCAAATTTAAAACCAGAAGATGGCGTGATGGCTAATTTGAGCATTAACAAGTCATTTATATTCATGCGTTTGGATCATCGGATTAAACTTTCCGCTTATTTTGGTCGTATTACCGACTGGATTATTTGGTTGCCCGAAATCGCTTATTGGGTGCCTCAAAATATTGGTTTGGTAGCGCAAAAAGGCTTAGAGTTTCAATCCAATCATTCGTACGGTACCCCTGTTGGTATTTTTACGTATTCTAATTTAAGTTCCCTTCAGTTAGCCGAAAATATCAACCAACGTGTTACTGGAGACGATGCCGTTGGGAAGCAACTCATTTATGTCCCTTTGTTTCAGCTAAACGAGACTTTAAATTTTAAGACCAATTCGTGGGATTTTTATTTAACGCATCACTTTGAGAGTATTCGTTACACTACCGAGGACCACTCGAGTTATCTTCCTGCTTACCACACACTTTCAGTAGGATTTCAAAAGAATTTTAAATGGAAAACGACTCAATTTAAACTTGGGGTAGACTTGGATAATGTAACAAATACCAATTTCCAATTGGTGCAAGGCAGGCCTATGCCTAGGAGAATTTTAAACGTCAATTTTAACTATTTTTTATAAAAACAACAAATTAACAAAAACAACAATTATGAGAATATCTTTATTTTTTACACTGGCTTTAGTCGGTTCTATTGCAACAGCACAAGTTATAAACTTCGATGATGTAAACCTCGATTCTACCGGGTACTGGAATGGTTCTGACCTCAGTGGTATTTATGTCGAAGAGGCTTTTAGTTTCAATAATAATTACAATGCGGAGTACGCTTCTTGGTCTGGTTTTTCTATTTCTAACGTTCAAGACGATACTACTGGATCATGGAGCAATCAATATGGCGTAAGTTCTGGTTATGCTTACAGTGGGAGTAATTTTGCTGTAGCTTATTCTGATGCGAATGTATCTTTTGATTTAAAAACGTTAGATGGCTTTTATATTAACAACAGTACATTCGCCTACCAATCGATGCTTAATGGCGATGCTTATGCTAAAAAGTTTGGAGGAGACTCTGGTGACGATCAAGATTGGTTTATGGTTTCTGTAATTGGTATGGTCGATACTTTAGCGATTGATTCACTTGATTTTTATTTAGCAGATTTTCGTTTTGTCGATAATACGCAAGATTATATATTAGACGAATGGTCTTGGTTTGATCTTTCTTCTTTAGGTAATGTAAATTCCATTCGCTTTAAGTTCTCTTCTTCTGATGTGGGCGAGTGGGGAATGAATACACCTGCTTATTTTTGTATGGACGACATGGGTGTAAATAACTTGAGTGTGAATGAAAACTTCACTAAATCATTTTCTATTTATCCTAATCCTGTTAAAGATCATTTTATTGTTTCGACTTCTGGAACTGTATCTATTTTCGATTTATCGGGTAAAATGGTTCGCAATGTATTTGTAGAAGCCGGAGATGAAGTACAGGTAAATGAATTAAATAGCGGTATTTATTTTGTGAAATTAGGCGCCTACACACAAAAAATCATAATACTATAGCAACTTCAATTTCTTTTCAATCTCTAGCTTAATTTCTATGAAGTTTTTCAGTGTTTTCTTTTTGCTTAGCTATACAGTTTTAGCACAGTTTTCTCCAATTGTTGGAGCAGAAGATTGCATTGCCATTTCTATGAATTCGCCTTTGTTTACGAGTTGGGCAGCAAAAGGAACCGTTAAAAGAGGTTGGGTAAATTGTGCAGATACTACCTTAGGTAAGGTAACCTACGGAGTGGTTGAGGATTGTTTTGGAGTTCCCAATCCTGCTGTTTTAAGTTTGGGCGATGGCGGCAGTGCCACCTTCGAATTTCAGCATACTTTGTTTAATGGAGATGGATTTGATTTTGCCATCTTTGAAAATGGATTTGACGACTATTTCTTAGAATTGGCATTCGTAGAGGTGAGTTCCGATGGCGAAAATTTTCATCGATTTCAATCTCAATCCCTAAGTCCATCTAACGTTCAATTGGGTGCTTTTGATTTGTTGCAAACAGCTTCCATTCATAACTTAGCTGGTAAGTACCCATCTCAATGGGGAACTCCATTTGATTTAAACGATTTGTTAGGAATTGAAACTTTAGACGTTACTGCTGTAAGTCATATTAGAATTATTGATGTGGTTGGAAGTATCGATCCTACGTATGCTTCATACGATGCAAACAACAATCCTATTAATGATCCATGGCCTACGCCTTTTGAATCTGGTGGATTTGACCTAGACGCCATTGGCGTAATACACCAAAACCTGCTTTCCGTTGCAGAACATAAACAAGAATTGGTTTTCCCCAATCCAATTGCTTTAAATGGTGTTTTGCAAATTAAATCACCTCATCTAGTGGGCCAAATAAAACTGATGGATACTTTAGGTAAAACCTATGCTTTTAAGAACAGTTACGCCTTACATTTAGATCAGTTTGAGTTGAAAACAGGGGTTTATATTCTTCAATATGAGGTTTTAGGTAAGTTGATTCATAGAAAACTAATACTAAACGAATGAAAAATTTACTATCAAGTATATGTATACTTCTTTTTTTATCCGCTTGCAGTAAGTCTGATGAAGCGCCTGGTACTGATTTATTTGTATCAAACGGAGTTCTTATTGCTAATGAGGGTAATTTTCAGTGGGGAAATGCTTCTTTAAGCTACTATGATATTGAAAATAATCAGGTTCATAACAATCTATTTCAGGCTGTAAACAATCGGCTACTGGGCGATGTCTTCCAGTCGATAACCATTCATGAAAATCTAGCTTTTTTAGTATTAAACAATTCTGGTCGTATCGAGGTTGTCGCTAAAAATACGTTCAAATCAATTGCATCTATTCCTGGTTTTACCTCTCCAAGGTATCTTCAAATAGTAAACCAAACCAAAGGGTATGTTAGTGATTTGTATGCTAATAAAATAGCTGTTTTAGATCTTGTAAATTATGAGATTACTCGTTTTATAGAAATCCCTGGATGGGTAGAGGAGATGTGTTTGATTAACCAACATGTATTTGCCCTAAACAAAACAAACAATCGTGTTTGCGTTATTAATTCAGCTACCGATCAACTTGAAGACTTCTATCAATTTGATTTTTCAGTATCGTCCCTTAAAAAAGACTTGTTTAATCGCTTGTGGGTTGCTGGCGAATTTAACGGAATTGGAAAAGTTCAGTGTTTAAATGCACAAACTTTTGAGCTAATACATAGCTACGACTTTGAGGGTGAGACTCCTTCTAATTTAGCCATTTCTTCTTCAGGAAGTGATGTTTATTTTCTTTCAAATGGTGTCTGGCATATAAATGAGTTTTCAGATGAATCGCTAACTGTTCCATTTATTCCTGCTGAGTCTAAGTTATTTTATGGTCTATCACTTCATGAAGATGAAATTTACATTGCCGATGCGATTAATTATGTTCAACAAGGAACCGTATGGGTGTACCATAACGATGCTCGATTCGTTCATGAATTTGAAGTTGGTATTATTCCTTCAGAATTTTATTTTTTTAACAAATGAAAACGCCACTTGTATTTTTAATTTCAGTTTGCTTGTTGTCTTGTTCTTCAGAGCAATCCAAACCTAATACTTCAAACTCTAAAGCTATAGATCATTTAGGAATTCAATATGCCAAAGGTTTTGCTGTTAATTATTTTGAGGATTATAAAGAGCTTTTGGTGTTTTCAGCAGACCGAAAAGACACACTACATACCTACTATTTAGCGAACGAACATCGGAAGGGTTACTTCAAAATACCTGTCACAAAATTAGCTTCATTGTCTTCTGTTTATGCTGCATATATAGACGTATTAGATCTTGCAGGCGTTTTAGTGGCCGTAGATGAGAAAGATTACATCAACGCTGCGTCTATCAACGCCGAATTTAATTCCAGAGAAATTGCTGAGGTTGGTAGCTTAGATAAGTTGAATTTTGAAAATTTACTTATGGCAGAACCCGAGTTACTCTATACTTTTGGTTGGCAAGGTGAAAGTTCAGCTTTCGAAAGTAAACTGCCCAATACCTCTTTTGCCTACTCTTATGAATATCTTGAAGAGCATCCACTAGGTCGTGCAGAATGGCTAAAATTCTTTGCCTGTTTCTTTGATAAAGAAAGTCAAGCAGATTCTATTTTTAACCAAATAAAATACGCGTATGAAGATTTGGAAAGAAAAACTTTACAGGTTCAAAGTAGGCCGAAAGTTTTGATTAATATGCCTTTTAATGAGCAATGGCATCTCCCAGGTGGTTTAAGTTTTTCTGCCCAGTTAATAAGAGATGCAGGTGCTTTCTATCCTTGGGAATCTAACCATAGTAAAGAGAGCACTCCATTAGATTTTGAGGTAGTTTTTAAACAAGCATTTGATTGCGATTTTTGGATAAATGCGGGTGTTTTTTCCAGCTATGACCAAGTTTTAGTAACTTTACCAGATATGGCTTTGTTTAATGCCTTTAAAAATAAGCAAGTTTTTAACAATAATGCGCGAACAAATTTGAACGGTGGAAATGATTATTGGGAATCTGGTTCTCTGTATGTTGATGAAGTATTGGCCGATTTAATCTCTATTTTTCATCCAGATTTGTTGCCCAATCATACCCTAAAATATTACAAACCTTTGGTAAATGAATAGTGCCCTCTTTCGAATTGTTTTTTTAGGAATACTCTTATTCGTTTTGTTTGTGAGCGACATTTTATTGGGTAGTGTAAAGATTTCTATTAGCGAGTTTTTTGCCTACTTAACGGGTCATCCTTTCTCACATCCTTCCTACAAAACTATTCTTTTAGAGTACAGAATACCAAAAGCATTAACTGCATGTATTGCAGGGTCAGCTTTAGCTGTTTCAGGTCTTTTGATGCAGAGTTTTTTTAGAAATCCATTGGCGGGTCCCTATGTTTTAGGAATTAGTTCTGGAGCCAGTTTAGGTGTTGCATTGTTGCTTTTATTTTTTTCGGGTACTTTTTTATTTTCCGTACCCTTGGCAGCAAGTTTCGGTTCATTTTTTATTTTACTCCTTATTATTTGGGCAGCTAAAAGGTTTAAGTCTTCTGTGGGTCTTCTAATTTTGGGCTTAATGATTTCTTACCTCACAAGCGCTTTGGTAGGCATCTTACAATATTTTGCGACTTCCGAAGAAATCCAAAGTTTTGTGCTTTGGGGTATGGGTTCCTTTGCTAAAACTCAATGGGCTGACTTAGTATTTATGCTGCCTGTTTTAGGCATTGGGATTCTCTTTGCTTATTCACGCTCAAAAACTCTTAACAGTCTTTTACTTGGCGAGTCCTATGCGCAAAGTTTAGGTGTTTCACTAAAAAAAATTCGTTTTGAAATCTTATGCTTACTAGGCGTTTTGGTTGCATGGGTTACGGCCTATTGTGGCCCTATTGCTTTTATAGGGATGGCTGTGCCACATTTAGTTCGCATCGTTGTAGAAGAATCCGATCATAGAATTACCATACCTCTTGTGGCTCTTACCGGAGCTTGTGTCGCTTTATTTTGCGATATGATTGCACACGATTTTGTTCTACCTATAAACAGTATAACGTGTCTTTTTGGAGCTCCTTTTGTCATTTTCTATTTATTAAAAAAGAATCGGATTGGATAAATTACCAAACATAAAAGTAAAAGACCTTTCGGTTGGCTACAATAACAAGCCTATTCTAAAAGAGATTAGCTTTGATTTGTTTGCTGGTGAACTGATCTGTTTATTAGGTGCTAACGGCAAAGGTAAATCGACGTTGCTAAAAACTATAATGGGAATACTTCCAAGTATAGCTGGTTCTGTTTTTTTAAATGGGATTCCTTCTGAATCGATCGCTGAGGAAGATAGAGCCAAACGCTTGGCTGTTGTCTTAACAGATTCTTTGCGAGATGTAAATATGAAAGCTATAGATGTTGTAGCCACAGGACGTTACCCATACCTTTCTTGGAATTCGAAATTAAGTGCTCAAGATCACAGCATAGTAAAGGAGAGTTTATTTAAATTTGGTGCAGGGAAATATGCTGATAAATGGATGCATAATTTAAGCGATGGAGAACGTCAGCGAATTGTAATAGCCAGAGCTCTAGCTCAGCAAACCGATGTTATTTTATTAGACGAACCTTCAGCGTATCTAGATCTAGCTCACTCAATGGAACTGTCAGTTTTACTTAAAAAATTAACTAGAGATGAGGGGAAGTCTATACTCATGAGTACACACGATTGGAGTACTGCTCTTGATATCGCCGATCGGATATTTTGGATAGATGGAGCTGCTCAGTTTCATGTTTTTGAAACAAAAGAGCTTAAAAATAGTAGTGTACTTAATAGCATGCTAAACACTCCTTTTGGCTATTGGAACGAGGAAAAGAATCGTTTTGAAATTCGTGGCGTTTAATTTAAAATGCTATTTTTTGCAGTAATTAGCTTGTTGTTTTACTAGGCTCAATAAAGTCCCATAAGTTTCCGTATAAATCTTCAAAAACCACTACCGTGCCGTAATTAGTAACAGAGGGTTCTGCTCTAAACTTCACGTTTCGCTCAATCATTTGGTTGTAGTCTCTCCAAAAGTCATCTGTAAATAAAAAAAATCCAACTCTTCCACCTGTTTGGTTTCCAATACTTTTACTTTGTTTATCATTAGACGCTTTTGCCAGTAATAAGCAACACTCTTTTGCTCCTGGAGGTGCTACAGTTACCCATCTTTTATTTTCGTTTAGTTGGGTATCTTCAAGTAGGGTAAAATTTAATTTTTTTGTGTAAAATTCTATAGCTTCATCATAGCATTTAACCACGATGGTAACTTGCGCGATTCTTTGTTTTAGTTGATTCAATTTTATGTTTTTAGTTCTAATTTGAGTTCTATAAACAAATTTAATTATATTCTATAAAGTAAGATTACTTGTTGTTGTTTAATCTTAAGAGCTTATTAATAATGGGCTCTTTCCGTGTTTGTTGTCTTTTTTACTACTTGTTGTTAAAAATAATACAAGTAGCCATAGAAACCCTATTAATGGTATTACGAACAATAATAACATCCATCCACTTTCATCTACATCGTGCAGTCTTCTTACCGATACCGCTAGTGTTGGAAGTAAAAGTACTATATTGTAAAAGAGGAATAGTATACCGTATTTATAGTCTCCAATATTTACGCTATGTGTCGTATCGATATGCCATAGTATTGTTCCAAAAATGATATAAAACAGTGTATACATCCAGAATTCCTTTCTTTGCGCTCTGCCACTAAATTTTGCATACTTATAGATTGATTTTATGAACCATTTCATTTTAAAATTACTTTAATTAATAATTTAGTTATTGTTTTTTATTGATTTCATTCCATTTTTAAACAATAGTATCATTGTTAATGGGGGTTGGAACAAATGTTTATATGAATAGATGCTTTTTACCATAAAACCAATTGATTTTATTTTAATTAGCTGTTTTATTAAAACATTAATTCAAATATATAAATAAATATTTAATATAGTGTAAGGTTTAGTGTTTTGATATAATAATTACTGTTTAAAACTCACTATTTAGCAGTTAATAATTAGTTTTAGCATCTAAATAATTATTGAATTACTAGGTGTTACTAAAGTAATACGCTACTTTTTTGTAAAAAATGAAAGGTTATGTATGAGGTGTTTGTTTCTTGTATTTAAGCCCAAAAAAGAGAGCTATACCTAGAACAATTAAGCCGGTGGAAATCATCTCAGCTTGCGTAAGTCCATTGTATAATTCATTATTTATTCTTATTTTTTCAATAGAAAACCGTTCTATACCGTTAAAAACTAGATACACACCAAAGAGCATTCCTGGCATTTTAAATGCATTTCTAAGTTTCCAAATTACCGTAAATAAAACAATTCCCATGAGTGCTTCATATACTGCAGTTGGGTATACTGCATTGGTCAACTCATAACAATAAATACCTAAGGGGTCAGTACATTCTGCCATTCGTTCTCCGGCTCTTATTACATTGTTTGGATAGGTATAAGACCACATCCAATCGGGTAAGAAATCAAGATAGGTAGGTTTTGGTTGTAAATTAGCAATTCCCCAATCTCCATCTCCTGAGGTATGACATCCAATTCTACCAATTCCGTAAGCCAACATTAAGGGAGCGGCCATAGCATCAGAAATAACACCCATTTTAATTCCATATTGTTTAACGTATATTATAACAGCTATAGCTCCACATATGAGACCTCCGTAAAATGTAAGTCCACCTCCAGAGAGAAGTTCTCCGATGGGGTCGGCCATAAATGTATCCCAGTTTTCTAACTGATGAAATATTTTGGCTCCAAATAATCCAGATACTGCAGATATTAAAAGAATATTTGCTGTTAATTCTTGTGGTTTAACTTCTACCTCTTCTTCTTCTATTTCGGTAAATGGGTTTGTTTTTTTAAGATAGTATGTATAAGCTAATCCTAAAACAAGGCCTATTAGTGCACCACTGTTAGAACCCTCAAAAGAGAAAAGGAAAGAGAACGTATCGTTACTAAAAAAGTCGTAATTATGATAAGCAAACAAGCCCTTAAAGCCAATTAATACTGCTGTAATACTATTTTTTATAAAGTCTTGTAAATTAGTGGGTCTTCCTTTGAGTGCTTTTTTTCTGGTAGTTGGAATTACTCCTGATTTGTTTTTTTCCTCAAGATCTTTTGAGATAAAGTAACTCCCTGCTAAAAACGCAAGGGCAATAAAAAAACCAAATGTTTTAAAAGGTAGTGGAATAAATATACCTGTAATGTATTCTATTAAATGACTAAGTGTAGGAAACATATTTTATTAATTTAAGATTGTTGCGAGTACAGATCCATCGTCATCAATATCGTTTAATTTTACTTTTAATATTTGATTTCTAAATCCAGGATCGTAGGGAACTTTTACCTTAACGTAGTTTTCAGTAAAGCCTTGTATGTAGCCCATTTTATTTTCATGCTCAAAGAGAACGGTTCTATTAGATCCAATATTTTTTTCGTAGAACGCTCTTTTTTTCTTAGCCGATAGAATACGTAACATTTTACTGCGTTGGTGTCGAACTCCTTTATCTATAACATGACTCATTTCAGCTGCCTGCGTATTGGCTCTTTCAGAATAGGTAAATACATGTAAATACGAAATATCGAGTTCGTTGAGTAAAGTATAGGTTTCTTGAAAATGTTCCTCTGTTTCTCCAGGGAATCCAACAATTACGTCAACGCCAATACAAGCATCTGGCATTTTAAGTTTTATTCGTTTTACGCGTTCTTTGTACAAGCCAGTAAGGTAACGTCGTTTCATATTTTTCAATAATTCATCTGAACCCGATTGAAGAGGTATGTGAAAATGGGGTACGAAAACCGAAGAATTAGACACAAAGTCAATTGTTTCGTCTTTAAGTAAATTAGGTTCTATGGAAGAAATACGTAATCTCGATATACCTGCAACTTTATCCAATGCCTGAACCAGTTCTAAAAAAGTATGTTCGTGTTTTTTATTTCCAAATTCGCCCTTTCCATAATCTCCAATATTTACACCTGTAAGAACGATTTCTTTGATGTCTTTTTCGGAGATTTCTTTTGCGTTTGTTAGAACGTTTTCGAGCTTGTCTGATCGAGAGATGCCTCTAGCTAAGGGAATTGTGCAGTAGGTACACTTATAGTCACACCCGTCTTGTACTTTTAAAAAAGCACGAGTTCTGTCTCCAATAGAGTAGGCACCTTCAAAAAAATCTGCCTCAACAATTTCACACGAATGTACTTCTGTACCTTCTTGTTTACTAAGCTCGTTAAGGTAAGAGGACAACTTAAACTTTTCGGTAGCGCCAAGTACAAGGTCAACGCCTTCAAATTTTGCAATTTCGTTTGGCTTTAGTTGAGCAAAACAGCCAATAATAACCACAAACGCATCTGGGTTTATTTTTAAAACTTGCCGAACCAAACGTTTGCATTCTTTATCTGCATTTTCGGTAACCGAACAAGTGTTTAATACATAAATGTCTGCTTGCTCTTTAAAGGCTACCTTTTCGTATCCTTCTTCTTCGCATGATCGGGCAATGGTAGAGGTCTCCGAAAAATTCAGTTTACATCCTAAGGTGTGAAAAGCTACTTTCTTCATAAGTATAAAATCGATTGCAAATGTAATAAATTAAGGAGGTAAGGATTTCAATTAATCAAACAAAGTTCTATTTTAGAGGTTTAATATAAAAAAACATGAACAATCGTATCCTTTACTTTTTGGTATTGCTCATAAGTTCTTGTAGTTCTGTTGATAAAAGTGCGCAGACTAAGAACATATTTAGATACAATGAATCTTCGGGGATTCATTCTTTTGATCCTGCCTTTGCCAAGGACCAGTCTAGAATTTGGTTTTGCAATCAAGTTTACAATAGTTTGGTTCAATTAGACGATACATTACAAGTACAAGCATCTATAGCTAAGCGTTGGTCTGTTTCGAACAATAGTTTGATCTATAATTTTGTTTTGCGAGACGATGTTCAATTTCATATGCCGCTGAATAGATCTTTAACTATTGAGGATGTTGTGTATTCTTTAAATAGATTAAAGTCAGAAGAAACAGCTTCGCCTGGAGCTTGGGTGTTGTCCAGCATGCAGTCATTAGTTGCCCTTAACGATTCTACATTACAAATTCGCTTAAAAGAGCCAAACCCTGCTTTTTTAGGTTTACTCTCTATGCAATATTGTTCTATACTTCCTGTAGAGGCAGAAACGAAAGCTGGTTTTTTTGAAGCTCCAATTGGAACCGGTCCTTTTCATTTTCAGTACCACAAAGAAAATGTTAAGTTGGTTTTACGTAAAAATGAACACTATTTTGAGACTGATAACGGAATTAGGCTTCCTTTTTTAGATGCAGTAGCGGTCAGTTTTATACCTGACAAGCAAACGGCTTTCTTAGAGTTCATTAAAGGAAAATTTGATTTTCTCTCCGGAATAGATGCTTCCTACAAAGATGAGTTGTTGAGCCTAGACGGACTATTGCAGCCCGATTATGAGGGCAAATTAAACTTTAGCAAACAAGATTATTTAAATACAGAGTATTTAGGAATTCTTATGGACGACAATCAAACAAATAATGCATTAAAGCAGGTGAAAGTTCGACAGGCTTTAAACTTGGCTTTTGATAGAGATTTAATGATGCAGTATTTAAGAAACAACATTGGCACGCCGGCACACAGTGGTTTTATACCTAAAGGTCTTTCGGGCTTCCAAAAAGCGATTGGGTATTCATACAATCCACTTAAGGCTAAAATTTTATTGGCTGAAGCTGGTTTTCCAAATGCTGAAGGCATACCGAGTATTGATTTAAATACAACCAGTTCGTATGTAGATTTATGTGAATACATTCAGCATGCCTGGCAGCAACTTGGTTTAACGGTTCATGTAAATGTAAATCCACCTTCCACGCATCGCCAACAAGTATCGAAGTCTCAATTGTCTATTTTTAGAGGATCTTGGATTGCCGATTATGCCGATGCGGAAAATTACCTTTCTCTTTTTTACTCAAAAAACCACAGTCCTAATGGGCCTAATTACACTCATTTTACCCATTTAGAATTTGACAATTTGTATGAGAAGGCTCTAAAAATACCTGAATTGGAAAATAGAGTTGTTTTATACGAGCAAATGGACAGTATTGTAATTAACCAAGCGGCTATTATTCCTTTGTATTATGACAATGTAATGCGCTTTACTCACAAAAATGTTCGTGGCTTAGGATCCAATGCAATGAACTTATTGGATTTGAAAAGGGTTGTTCTAGAGAAGGTTAACTAGTTACTTCTGTTCAATATCACATCGGATGGCTTGATGGTCGGAGAGCTCAATTTCTAGCACTTCAAAATTGTAGGCATTCCATGCGTTTGGATACAGAATGTAGTCAATCCTAAATGGGAACAGTAATTTTTTAAACGTTGCACCAAAACCTTTACCGGAAGCTATAAATGCATCTGTATGGTTCGCACTTAACTTTCGGTAAATATAGCTTTGCGATACATCGTTAAAATCGCCGCAGAGTAAAGAGGGGTAAGGGCTTTGTTTTGTGTGCGTTAATATGCTGTTAATTTGCGCAACTCTTTTTGAACTCGCCTTACTTATTTTGGTTGAAATCTCCTGTGTTTTTGCCTTCACTTCATTCTCACTACCTTCATCATCCCATCTTTTTATGAGATTGTAATCTTTATTTACAAGGCGAAAGGACTCTAGGTGAAGGTTGTATATACGTACGGTGTCGTAATTGATAATTACATCTGCAAAAGCACAAGTATTTGTGGAAGGATTCTCAAATTCCAGTACTCCAGCATCTATAATTTCATATTTACTGTATATTTGATTGTACCCAAAAATAGATTTATGTGGGTAGTTAACCATTGTTTCGAAACCTATCCTTGCTTCCTGAAGGCAAATGATGTCTGTGTTTTGTTGACTTAAATAGTGAGCTAATTTTTCTTTTACAGACCCTACATTTTCTTTTTTACCACCTAAGTAATAAAACGATTGGGTGTTGTATGAGAGTATAGAAAAAGACTGATCTTTAGCCAGGGCTTTAAATCTATTTTTTGTTTGTATTACGGGAACACTCCATAAATAACTTGCGGTAATTACGGCTAGAGATAAATAGATGACTCTGTTAAAACGAACCAGCCAATACAAAGCAAACAAAACATGAGTAAGCAATAGCATAGGATAACC
>Ga0209533_1002854_pt1 | contig 15513 bp, 15 predicted proteins | sample COG_04_FD_184748 | JGI IMG/M metagenome (GOLD analysis project Ga0209533, IMG submission 184748) | Pelagic Microbial community sample from North Sea - COGITO 998_met_04 (SPAdes) (version 2) | ecosystem: Environmental > Aquatic > Marine > Neritic zone/Coastal water | place: Helgoland, sampling...
CCAAGGTCCGCGTTTAACGGACCACGGTCCAGCAGCCACGGACCACGGACCGGGGTTACTTAGGGCGTTTCTCTGTTAGATTTGGACTTCGTTGAAGGGGTGGGGCCTAGAATGGGTTGGGCGTTGCGCCTCGAATCGGCGGTTTACTTGGTTGGTTGGCGGAGGGAATGAGATAGAATTTCATTCCTCACGTGCAGGTTTAAGCCTGCTCCCGCTCCCATCTGGGACCATACGCCCCTTCTGACATACCCATAGGTATATATATTAATAAGAATAATTAGACAGGTACGGTTTCGCCGATTGTGCGAATGGAGTTATGCTGGTTACGCGAATGTAGGAATAACTTTGCGGTGATAGCATGACAAGGTCAGACGACAACAACTTACCAGAAACTCTTTATGTTCGGGCCATGAGCGTTTTGCGTCAGGCGCCGAAAGGAACGTCAGATGCACTCATGGACAAACTACTTCTAGAATTTATCAAAGAGGCAGACCTCGCATTACAAAAAGCTAAAACCAAAAAAAAACGGCAAAAATTATATATCGCCTCAATAACGGCCCTGATCGATTATTTGAATGTTAGGGGTATGCCACACGAGGTGTTGTCAGCTTTCCTAGCCGAACTGAGTAATCGGGCTTCTGGCTTTAAGGGGGAGTTTACGTTTGACGCAGAGATTGGAGGGAAAAGCCAAACGCTCGAATACGCCACGCAACAGGCACTTGTTCTGGCCTATTACGAGGTTTTTCCAAAGGATCGGGTGTCGACATACGAACTTGCCAAGAGGTATCTGGGTTTGAACCGGGATCAATTAGTCCAACGCGCTGCAGATGCCCGTAAAGGCAAGAACAAGCGACCCGTGATTGAAAATCTCAGGCATTGGGCAAAGCAGCAGGTGAAAGACCCAAATTTTAATAAAAGACTATATTTTCCAGATGGTTAAACTTGGGAATTTAAGCGTTTTTTCTCCCTAGTTTGGACGCAGTAGCTTCTATGGGTAAAGGGCAATCCCGCCCAAGCCTTAGGAGTTAACAATGTCTAAAGACGATAAAAAGCCTGCATTTGACCCATCGCGTTTTGCGATGCCTTCCACCGGTGCCGAAGAGTTTGGCACACGTAAGATAAGATCAGTCATTTCTGTCAATAAGCCGGGAAAGATGGAATGGGTGCACCTGTTTGACCATGTGGATTATCTGATCCCCGGTGCTGCGTTGCTGGATTTACAAGATGGCGGACGGATGTATCTTGTCGTGCCAGAGATCGCGGCGCAACTCGAGGATGATGCAAGGCTCTACACTCTTGCACCAGCCCTTACCAGACAGGATAAGCTGTTCTTGTGGCCCTGCCCGATTATTCGAACCGGGGAGACGCCCAACCCTTGGCATAGCAGCCATAATGATGCATTCAAGGCCGCCAAGAGTGGCTGGATTCGAATGAAGAGCAACCGTGCTTGCGGTTTCTATGACATCATCGAGCCAGAGAAGATCATGCCTGAACCAGACTGGCCGGATATGTCGTTCGCCGACATGCTGCAGATCGCTTTCAATGATGACCATATTGTTGACCGCGATGATCATCCTGCTCTTCGCAGGCTTAAGGGGGGCATGTAATGATCTACCATGCGTGTCATGAACTCCCCTTCACCCAGATCCATATCGTCGATACCGAGTTCTTTGGCGATGATGGAGACCAGAAGACACCCGTCTGCCTAGTGGTGCGTGAGTTGCTGTCAGGTGACGTCAGACGGTACTGGATGGATGAGCTTCGCCAGATGAATCAGCCTCCCTTCGATATTGGGCCAGATGCCCTGTTCGTTGCCTTTTTTGCATCAGCCGAGTTCTCCGTGTTTTTGGCATTGGGATGGGATCTGCCAACCAACGTGTTTGACTGTTACGCCGAGTTCCTATGCCAGACCAATGGCGAGACTTTGCCATTTGGAAAGGGTCAGATAGGCGCACTTCAGTATTTTGGCATTACTGATGGCGACCAGGTGGCCAAGGACAACATGCGCCAGCGTATCCTTACCGGCGGACCATGGTCATCCGATGAACGGCTTGCCATCCTTGACTACTGCCAGAGTGATGTTGATGGACTGGCCACGCTTTTTGCAGCCATGCTGGCTCACTGGCCAGTTGGACCAATGGACCTCGATCAGGTGCTGACTAGGGGTCGTTATGTAGCAACCGTGGCGCTGATGGAGCACAGAGGCGTACCCATTGACACCACAACGCTCGGCCTAATGCGAGACAACTGGCACGACTTCAAACAGGCGCTGATCGAAAAGACGGACCAAGCTTACGGGGTTTATGACAAGGGCAGCTTTCGTGTGCATTTGTTCGAACGTTACCTTGGGACACAGGACATTGCCTGGCCACGCCTTGCTTCTGGTGAACTACAACTGGACCGTGACACCTTCAAGATGATGGCGTTGCGCTATCCACAGCTTGCAGAGCTTCGTGAACTCAGGAAGACACTGGCCGAGATGCGCGAGATCAAACTCACTGTTGGCCGCGATGGCCGGAACCGCACCTTGCTGTCGCCGTTCAACTCAAAGACTGGACGCAATCAGCCGAGCACCACAAAGTTCATCTTTGGTCTTCCTGCCTGGGCACGGTCATTGATCAAGCCAGAGCCGGGAACGGCGCTTGCCTATCTTGATTTCAGCTCCCAGGAGATTGCGATCGCTGCATGTCTGTCAGGTGACGATGCCCTCTGGCAAGCCTACGCCTCTGGTGATCCCTACATCCAGTTTGCGATTGATGCGGGGTTGGCACCGGTGGGTGCCACAAAGGAAAGCCATAAAGCTGAGCGCGATGCCTGCAAGGTGATCATGCTGGGCGTCCAATATGGCATGTCGGCCTACGGCATGGGGCAAAAAGCCAGCCTGCATGTTCTTGAGGCCGAAGACCTCCTGCAGCGCCACAAAGATGTCTACCACATCTTCTGGAAGTGGGCAGAGCAGAACGTCAATGCTGGCCTGGCGGGAGTAGAGCTTCATACTGTCTTTGGGTGGAAGATCCGAGCAGGCAAAGGGCGGGATGTTAAAGAAAACACCTTCCTCAACTGGCCCATGCAGGCGAATGGTGCCGAGATGCTGCGCTTGGCCTGCATCGCGTTGGAAGAAGAAGGCATCGTCATGTGTGCGCCTGTGCATGACGCCATCCTGATAGAAGCGCCCCTAGACGCGATCGACCAGCATGTTGAAAGGGCCACACACGAGATGCAAAAGGCAAGCGGATGGGTGTTGGGCCGTGGCAGGCAGTGCCGGGTAGATGCCGAGATCGTACGCTGGCCAGATCGCTACATCGATGGGCGCGGCGCCAACATGTGGTCGTTCATCCAGTCTCACCTTGGTGAAGAGGTGGCGTAATGGCTCGAGAAAACAAAGAGCGCCTCAGTTCTGCCTCGCAGCAGCGACATGCTGCCCGTCAGAAAGCGCGGGATCAGCTGTTTCTAAAAGGGCCAGTCACATTCCTTTGGATGCGCAGCCATATACCCGATGCCGCGTCGCGGCTAATACTAGTTGCAAGGGCGTTTGTTGACATTGAAGATAGCCCCAGGATTAAGCTCACCAGAAAGCATTGGGAGTGCGCTGGCATCACAGATAAGGACACTCGATCACGCGTAATAGCCAAAATTAGGCGTGAATGCCCCAATATCCTGCTGGACGCCAAACAAGGCCGCTGCACCTATATTGAGTTCAAGCGTCTATGACGGGAAGTTGTCCCGCCAGTGCTTGTCGAGCAGCCCATCAGCGATCAACTCGCGCTCCATCTGGCGAAGTTCCTTACGTATTTCCCGTCCCTTGGCAGCATTCTCCCGCCGCTTCTCAAGCTTGTCTTTGGTGCACTTCCCGTGACGAAGGTTCGCCGCCGAGATCCGCGCTCGACCTTCTTCGGTCTTTGCGCCAGTGCTTGCCCCGCCATGTAGCCGGCAACGGCCATTCTTCTTGTTGGCAGGACACTGACACGGGGTGCCACGACGTGTCTTCGCACCGCATCGCTGCCCCGGCCAGTCCGGTCCGAACCGCCACTCGATACCAATGGTCACATTGTCTTTTGTTAGCATGAATAACACCCCGTCTATAGGGTATTATTATACCATAAAACGTAGCCTCCATCGAGGTAGGTGTAACCAAGGAGCAACTGCAAACATGCGAGGTCCAAGGGCCGGGAACCGTGGTCCTGGGTTCAGGCAAGGTTGCAGGTAAGGTTTTGATAGTTGATCAATATGACTATATGCTAAGCTATTGTTATAGCTAGATTCAGTCATAAATTGGCGCTGTGTATAGGCTTTGAACTCCCGCACGCCGCTACAATTTCCTAGATCAAAGGTCCCCGGACCAAGGTTTAAGTAACTGTTTCCAAACGATTAACGTTCTGGACCAGGAGTTTGATTTCCTATGGTGTGGGTAAGTTTGCCGGTATACTTTTACAAGCGAAACGAAACTTTTTAATTTTCTCGATCAATCCTCCCTGATCTTCAGCACCGCTTCAATAAGCGGAAGATCGAGATTTCACTTCGAACAAAATCTGAAGCAAAACCTGCCAAGTCTGCCAAAGCTTTATCTGATAGGCTTGAAAGATATTTGGACAGCCTTAGGTTGGCGGGATAACAAAATCTTTTAGGGTTTGTTATCGACAACCCACTCTAGTGAATTAAAATCTGATCGAGGAATACTCTCGTACGGTCTGAGACCTGACCGTTGAAGAACTTATCCGCTGTTGAATTTTCTTGTATACGCCCGTGATCCATGAAAACCATCCGGTCAGCGACGTTTCGCGCAAAACCCATTTCGTGTGTAACCACGACGCTGGTCATACCTTCCTGGCTCAGTTGCTGGATGACTTCCAAAACACCCTTAACCATTTCCGGATCAAGAGCAGAAGTTGGTTCATCATACAGCATCAACTTTGGCTCCATCGCTAAGGAACGTGCAATAGCCACCCTCTGCTGCTGCCCTCCAGAAAGTTCAATTGGGAAAGCGGTCGCCTTTTCGGGGATCTTGACCTTCTCAAGAAGTGCCATCCCTTTCTGCTGAGCGTCCTTCTTATCCAATCCCTTAACAACGATCGGCGCCAACGTTATATTGTCAAGAACAGTCAGATGTCCAAAAAGTTCAAAATTTTGAAAGACCATCCCAATTTCTTCGCGCCGCTTCCAGGCGTCTTTGTCGATATTCTTAATGATGTTGCCTTCGAACCGGATTTCGCCGCTTTGTATGCCCTCAAGTAGGTTGAAACACCGTATCAAGGTCGACTTTCCAGAACCAGACGGACCGACAATTACCATCGTCTCCTGTTTTGCGATATCCAAGGATACATCTTTCAGGACCTCCAGGTCACCGAAAGATTTAAACACATTACGCGCCTCAATGATATTGCGTTTAGAGCTATTCGGGTCTCGTGACATCACCGTGCCTCCGTTCTGCCAATAAGCTTGGTATCAGGCGCATTTTCGACCAACGTTTTAGGGCGGTACCCACCATTTGCCCAATGCTCAATATGGCCCTGAATGTACATGAAAATCGTGGTGAAGACGAGGTAATAGATACCCGCGGCCGTTAGAGCCTCCAAGTAGAGGAAGTTTGAACTAGCTGCCTGGTTTGCGACAAGAAGAAGCTCTTCAACAGCAACAACAGAAACCAGCGCGCTCAGCTTCAGCATACCGATGAACTGATTACCAATCGGTGGGATAATGACCCGGATAGCCTGCGGAAGAATGATATGCCGCATAACTTGCCACTCTTTCATACCAACCGACCTAGCCGCGTTACGTTGTCCCTTCCCGACCGACTGAAGTCCGGCCCGCATTATCTCTGATACATAAGCGCCTTCGTGGAGTGCAAGCGCAAGTGCGCCACTCATAAAACTGCTGAGATTGATCCCGAATTCGGGCAGCACGTTATAGATAAAAATAATCTGGAAGAGTGCCGGTGTCCCTCTAAAGAACCAGATATAGGTGGTGACTATATAGTTAAGTTGCTTGTTCCCAGTTTCCTGAATAACAGCAATGACGAGCCCAGCCAGCATTCCAAAGAACATGGCAACGACCGTCAACAACAGCGTCATACCAGCTGCTCTGAGATACATCTCGGAGAACAGATAGTCGATTATAAGGGTGAGCGCATCCATAATTGCACCATTTAAATTTGTAAAAGAAAACCAGCGGCCAATCACTATACGTGAAAGGCCGCCAAGATGAGCGTATGAAGTTTACTCTAGATTCTTTGCTGCCATCGGGAACTTGTACTTTTTTAATAAAGAATCAAAAGTTCCGTCAGCCATCAGAGATTTCATTCCGGCTTCAATAGCAGCCTTGGTTTCGGACTCGCCTTTTCGAACGGCAACACCGACGAGGAAGTAGGGACCAAAAGGGTTGCCACCGATTGCGTAAACATCAGGCAATGCTGTGACCTGCTTAACTGCACCAGGCGTCGAATTGAAGATGGCGTCTGCCCGGCCTTGCTTCAGAGCCAGTGCAGCATCCTGAGCGGAAGGGAATGTAAGAACGTCAACCTCTTTCCTCCCTGCTTCGGTGCAGGTTTTGGATTGTTCATTTGCGAGGCCTTCCTGGAAACCGCCAAGTGTAACAGCAACCCGCAGGCCGCAAAGATTGTCGACAATTTGAATGTTGTGAGGATTTTTAGCGGCGACCACCAGTTGGTTACCAACCCGCATATACGGAATAAAATCGACAACCTTTGCTCGTTCCGGCTTGATGTACATCCCCGAATTGATGATATCGGCACGGCTTCCTTGCAACGCCGGGATAAGACCCTTGAATTCCATACTAAGCGGATTTGGCTCCAAACCCATCCGCTTCGCTATTTCATCCATCATTTCAATATCGAAACCAACGAGCTTCCCATCTTCCATGTACTCAAACGGCGCGAATGTAGCAGCTGTCGCGTAGGTCAACTTGCCGGAATTGACAAGAGATGATGGCGGTTTGAGATCCGCAGCGGACGCAGTGAAAACACCAAACGCCATTCCTGTGGCTGCACCTAGAATAGCGGCAAGTGCCGAGTTTTTACGAAGTTTCATCTAGTTACTCCTTGTTGAAAATTAAATGTGTGAGGAATTGAGGTCGACTGTTCGTACGACCAATGTGCCTCGAGACTGTCGCTGTCCAGCTCCAGCCCGATGCCCGACGAGGCAGGTACAGAGACTTTACCCGCCGAATAGACTAAACCTTTTACAGGGTCGTTTATGATCCCGTCAGCCCCGTATAATTCGTTATGTTCTGATTTTAGTACAACAGCCGCCTGAATAGCCGCTGCAGTTGACATTGCTCCCTCGTTCATTTGCCCAATCATGATCGGAACATTGGCCTCTAACAATCGCTTACCTGATTGTAAGAGAGGGCGGAACCCACCGAGTTTGATAAGCTTGAGGTGGACAGCAAGCTTTCCGCCAATGGAGGCGATACGACAGATATCAGAAAGGCTCGACGCAGACTCATCGAGCATGATAGTAATGGGAGACTCGCCGGCAAGTCGCTCGTACTCGTCCCAGCACACCCGGTCGAGCGGTTGTTCGACATAGGAAAGATTCAGCGGCAAAAGTTCCGTCAGGTGTTCATCGACAGAAGCAGCGTTCCATGCGCCATTTACATCGGCCGACAAATCAACCGTGTTTCCAAAAACCTCTCTAATTATACGGAGTCGATGGATGTCCTGCTCAAAACTGCCAATCCCCATGCGTAGCTTCAAATTGGTAAAACCACGATCGACATAGGTTTTGGCCAGATTTACCATTTCACAGTCGTCACACCAGAACAATGTCTGATTCGTCGAAACTGCTTCGGGAGTATCTTCTGTCCATAGCCGATGAACTGGAACATCTTGTTGCCGAGCAATGGCATCGTGAAGTGTCTGATCAATCAGCGCCCTCGCTGGCGCACAAATTTCGGAGTCAAGGTGCAAACTGTCCAGCAAAGCGCTAAAGCTACTGGACCAATCGGCATTCGATATCCAGGTCGTGACTTGCCACTCAATATCATCCGGCTTAATGCCAGTTAGATACTCTACATTCACCCGTATACCGCCTATGCCGACGATTTCATCGGCACGACTTACCTCTATGTAGAGTTCTTCAAGAAAGGACACGGATCTGGACGCAGCCGTGTAGAGGCCTATACCGGCCCTATAACGCAGTTCGGTTCTATATAATTGCACTTTGGTCATTCTGCGTACATTTTATCCTGTGTTTTGTTTAGGCCGCAAAGATCGTGAAGCTCCAAGATAAATATGGAACCATATTGTATAATAAGAGTCAAATTAAACAATTTTTACAAAGATTGATTAATTAATATGATGTAGAATAATAATACTCCGTGCAGACTAAAAAAAGATTAGTTTATGATCGAGGGCGCAAGGACATTTGGGAAGGTTTCATGACAGCGAGCAAACGGGATATCAGACGCATCCAACTGGCCCAGCAGATCCTTCATCTGGCCAGTAAGGCGGACTGGCCGTACGGGCATCACCTCAAGGAAGTTGGGCTTAGCGAAACGCTCAGCGTCTCGCGTTCACCAATTAGGAGTGCCCTTGCCCAGCTTGTAGCCTGGGGCGCCGCATCGAAACGACCGAACAAGGGTTATTTCCTTGAATTCGCAGGCGACGAACTACTAGCGATGGGTGACACCCTGCCCCAGACCACAGAGGACTCCTTATATATTAATATTATTGACGCGCGCATTGATCAAAAGCTAAGAGAAGTTTTCACACAGGCAGATGTCATGTCTGCTTTTAGTGCATCTCGATCAGTTGTCGAGCATGTTTTGTGGCGCATGACTGAGGAGGGATTGCTCGAACGACTGAAAGGCCGTGGATGGCAGTTTCCAGAGATTTTTGATGATTTTTTGTCCTGGCAAAAAGGATATGAATTTAGAGTCTTGATAGAGCCGCAAGCGATCCTTCATCGAAACTTTCAGATAGACAACGAGAAACTTACAGCGTGCAGGCTAGAACACCTGGACTTAATTGATGCAATAGAGTCTGGGCGTGTTGTTGCAATGTGGCTTTACGACACAGACTCGAACTTTCACGAGTTGATAGCATCGTTCTCCCAAAACGGTTTCTTCACACAGGCAATACAGTATCAGAACAGGCTGCGGCGAATGATGGAGTATCGCGGGTATTCAAATCGAAACAGGGTAATCGATTGGTGTAACGAGCATCTGGCGATAATTGATGAGCTAGAACGATCCCGCTTTGAACGAGCTGCAGAACTGATGCGCGTCCACCTGCAAAGAGCGGCCGATACGGCCCTTATGTCCATAGACAATGCTCCTCGTAAAAAGCAGCCGAATCAAAGGTGACAGTGCTCTTTCCGCAATCAAACGGTGCCCCAGTCAAACAAATTCGTTATTGTAATGTTAAAAATTGTACGCTATTTATCAACTTATACATTTAATGGTTTAGGAAACGCCGATGAAAACCCCCCATGAAGCTGCGGATCGCATCGAAGGACTATTCAACATTACCGTCACTCCTTTCGACAAAGACGGAGGTGTCGATAACGATGCTCTTTGCGCATCTATCGACCGTGTGCTCAACATCGGTTTTGATGGACTACTTATCGGCGGCACCTACGGCGAGTTCTCTACGATGGATAACGATGAGAGGGTCACTTTGTTTAAAACAGTCATGGATCATGTCGGTGACAAAGTGCCGGTGCTTCTGTGTACAGCGCATTCAGATTCACGTGTTATCTTTGACCTGACCGAACTGGCGGGAAATCTTGGCGGGCTGCCTATGGTTACAGCCCCCTATGTATCAGAAGTGAATGACGACCATATCTACCGATTTTTTAAACGTGTCAGCGGCATGTCGAAAACCGGCATTATGATCTACAACGCGCCGGGGATCGGCATCACACTCTCTCCCCAAATTATCTGCCGACTTGCAGAAATCGACGGTATGGTCGCTCTGAAGCAAGGGGATTTGAACCCGACAAGCATCGATATTCTTGCCAGTCAACTGCATGGCAAGATTCGAATGCTTTGCGCTTCAGACCTCGCTTTATTGGGTCCGCTGGCGATGGGTTTTGATGGGGTAAGCTCCACGAACAGTTGCGCCCTGCCCGAGCTTATCCATTCAATCTACCACGCCATAAAGAACGGCGACGCCACAACAGCTGGACATTTGCAGCGCTTGTGGTACCCATTGCGCGAGCTGGCGAGGAAGTATGGACAGCCGCAGACAACGAAAGCCATCATGGATCTGCGCGGCTGGAGTGGTGGTGGTGTCAGATTGCCGTTGCTGGACTTGAACGCTGATCAGAAACAGCAAGTTCGATTGGCTTTGGAAGAGCTGTCATGCAACGAAGCCTCCTCAGTCTCGTTGGTGGCATGATGTCTGATCCAGCGCTTATTCATAAAGATCCTAAGGACTACTGGCTATCGTCTCGAATGGCTGTTGTAAGACCCTCACCTACTGCTGCCGTCTCGGACGAAGCAAGGCGGCTTCGTGCAGATGGCCGAGTGATTATTAATCTTGGTGAAGGCGAGTTAGATTTTGACACACCGTCACACGTTAAGGACGCGGGCATATCGGCTATCCAGAGTGGAAACACCAAATATACTGCAGTCGCCGGCACAGAAGCTGTCAAAGAAGCTGTCGCCAGGAAATTCGAGCGAGAAAACGGCATTACCTATGGGCCGGACGAAATTGTTGTCTCTGCAGGCGCAAAGCAAGCGATTTTCAATGCATTTCTAGCGACACTGGACGATGGTGACGAAGTTATCGTTCCAGCACCTTATTGGGTGTCTTACCCAGACATGGTCGCCTTGGCCGGCGGAACATCGATTATCGCCAACTGTGGCTTGGAAACGGCTTTCAAACTTACGCCACGAGCGCTCGAAGCGCATATTACTAATCGAACTAAATGGGTGATTATCAACTCACCCTCAAACCCCACTGGCGCCCTTTACAGTGAGGACGAACTCGCTGGGCTGGCTGCAGTGCTGCGAAGACATCCGAAAGCGATGGTCATGTCGGACGATATTTACGAGCAGATTGTTTTTGACGGAATGTTTGCGACAATGGCAAGTGTGGCACCCGACTTGAAGAACCGAGTGCTGACGGTCAATGGCGTTTCTAAGTGTTTTTCAATGACAGGGTGGCGCGTCGGATACGCAGGAGGCCCTTCATGGCTGATCAGCGCATTAACGACCTTGCAGTCTCAGTCAACCTCCAACGCATCATCGATCAGTCAGGAAGCAACCGTAGCCGCATTGGACGGTTCTTTGTCCTTCCTGAACGATTGGGAAGACAAGCTTTTAGCGCGTCGTAATGTCGTTTTGAAAGCAATCGACGAGACAGATGGCGTTTTATCAGCGGACCCGCCTGCCGCTGCCTTCTATGTATTTGCAAGCTGCGCTGGCGCGATTGGACTCATAACCAATGACGGCGATATCATCCAAAACGATCTCGATATGGCCGCCTACCTTTTGAAGGCCGCGGGTGTGGCAACAATTGCCGGAACAGCCTTCGGCAAGTCTGAATATCTAAGAATTTCCTATGCCGTCGACGATGCGGATCTGGAAAACGCCTGCGCCAGCATTGTCGCAGCCTGCAAACGGCTTTCCTAAGCTGGGTCGTTCAACCACAAACACTCTGAAAAGGAATAATCGTAGTTATGGATCTTGGACTGAAAGGCCGCAATGCAATAGTTTGCGCTGCAAGCGAGGGATTGGGCCGTGCCTGCGCCAGGTCGCTTGCTGAAGCTGGCGTCGATCTTGTGATAAACGCCAGACGCGAAATCGAACTGCAAGTAACAGCAGAAGAAATAGCCAGCACTTTTGGAGTTATGGTTAAGACCGTTTGTGGGGATGTTACGGATACGGATGTCAGAGCAGAGATCATGGACACCTGTCCCGCGCCGGATATTCTTGTAAATAATGCGGGTGGGCCGCCCCCCGGGAACTTTCGGGATTGGACACCGGAAACATGGCATTTGGCGCTAGACGCAAACATGATCACCCCGATTGAACTCATTCGTGCATCAGTCGATGGAATGATTGAGCGGCGCTTCGGCCGGATCATCAATATAACGTCTGGTGCTATAAAGGCACCCATCGGTATGCTTGGCCTGTCGAATGGGGCCCGTTCCGGGCTGACCGGGTTTGTCGCAGGGCTGGCACGGGATGTCGCTCAGCATGGTGTGACGGTCAATAACCTTTTGCCCGGCCCTTTTGAAACCGCCCGGTTGCAAGGGACCCTTTTAGGCGCTGCAAAATCTCAGGGAATATCGGTCGACGAAGCGCGAACTGCACGTTTGGCTTCCAACCCATCGCTAAGATTTGGTGATCCTAACGAATTTGGAGCAACCTGTGCCTTTATAGCAAGCGTGCATGCCGGTTATATGACGGGACAAAACATCCTGTTAGATGGTGGCGCCTTTCCAGGAACATTTTAACGCGAAGCGAGTTTTGAGATCATGTTCACCGATATGAATGAAGCCTACACCAAAACACTGCTTGAGAAACTGGTAAAATTTGACACGCAAAACCCACCCGGTCAGGAACTGGCATGTGCCCATTTCCTTAGGGAAAAAATGGAAAAAATGGGTTGCAAGTCGCAAGCCGTAGATGTCGGCGAAGGCCGAACTAATGTCGCTGGAGTATTCAAGAATGGGCCGGGCCCAACCTTCGCTTTCAATACCCATATAGACGTTGTCCCGGCTGGACATGGCTGGTCCAGTGATCCGTTCAAACTTCGAGAAAGCGACGGCAAGTTATTCGGCCGTGGTGCGTGCGATGCAAAGGGCCCAATGACAGCCATGTTGGAAGCCATGAGAATCCTAATCGCCGCGAAAGCCCATTGGTCGGGAACGTTGCTAGGAGTTTTCGTCGCCGACGAAGAAGTCGGCAGTATCGGTGCCCGCGAATATGTAAAAACCGCAGATGCGGTCGATTATTGTGCGATTGGTGAACCGACATCCTGCGCAACGGTAGTCGCCCATAAAGGTAGCGTCCGCCCTATCGTTCGCATCCATGGCAAATCGGCTCATTCCGGGATGCCAGACCTTGGCGTAAATGCGATTATCAAATCTGCTCCACTCATGCAGCGCATTGTCGATGAACATGAGCGTGTCCGCAACAAGGCGCATGATCTGGTCGGTCAGGCCAGCCTGACCGTAGTTCGGGCAAACGGTGGCGTTGCCGACAATGTCGTCCCGGCCTTTTGCGACTTCACGCTCGATCGGCGGATGGTGCCGGGCGAACAAGAGGACGAAGTTCTAAAAGACCTGAAAACGCTGATAGAAGCGGCAGCCAAGGATGCGGGAACGGAAGCAGAGATTATCGGATATGCGCCTACAACAGGCCCTGCGACAGAAACTTCTGCACATCATCCGATTGTCTCTGCCGCTCAGCATGCCTGCCACCATCACAATCTCAAGCCGACGCCTCTTACCGGTTTTCAGGGCGGCTGTGATCTGGTCCATTTCCGCAAGTTGGGGGCAGAAGGCGTCATTATTGGCGCAGGCTCCCTGCAAGTGGCCCATCAGCCAGATGAGTTCGTCCCCATAGACGAACTGTTTCGTTCGGTACTGATTTACAGAGATCTTGCCTTTGCCATGCTTGGCGATGGCAAAACACCCACAATTAACACCTAAGCTGCAGGAATAAAGTCATGAGCGATACAAGCGCAGTCGTCACAACAGGGATGGAAGCGGCATTTTCCAAAAAAGAGCTGGATGAACGTATTTTGCGGGCCCGGTCCGCCCTAAACGACCGTGGGATCGATATTATGCTCGTCACTGGCCCTGAAAACATCTATTATCTTACTGGCCAGCAGACGCCAGGTTATTATACATATCAAGCACTTCTGTTGCCAGTTGACTTCGAGCCGGTTTTTATCGTTCGTCAGTTGGAGTTTAACAATCTAGTTGCCAATTCATATCTAGAGAAAATCCATCCCTACATGGACAATGCCGATCCGGTTCAGGTGACGGTCGATCTCATCAGGGAGCTTGGTTGGCAAAACCACAAAATTGCTATCGACGAACGAGGCTGGTTCTTCCCAATTGCGATATATAAAGCACTCGTCTCAGAACTTGGCGACCTTGGCAATGCTGCTGGAGTTATCGAAGGTCTTCGCGCCATAAAATCCGCAAGCGAGTTGGAAAAACTACGCATTTCGGCATCTTATGTAGATGAAGGCATGAAAGCTGGTCTTGCAGCCGTAGCCATCGGTGCAAGCGAGAACGATATTGTATCTGAGATGATGGGCAAAGCAATTAAGGCCGGCAGTGAATATGTCGGTATGGAGCCCTTAATGGCCAGCGGTCCACGATGCGGCATTCCTCATGGGACCTGGCGGCGTCGCGTGATCCAAGACAACGACCCCGTTTTTCTAGAAATGGCCGCCTCGCATGACAGGTATCATGCCTCCCTAATGCGCAGCTCCTGGATTGGTCAGCCGACTGATACAGCTCATCGAATGATGGACTGCATTTTGGAGGGCCTACAAGCTTCATTAGATACGCTGAAACCAGGCAAAACCTGCGCTGAAGTTCATGATGCATGCCAAGCCATTATAGACAGGTATGGTTACACAGAGAACTTCAAAAAGCGTACCGGATACAGTGTCGGCATCTCTTTTGCCCCAGATTGGGGTGAAGGCAACGTACTCAGCCTTTTTACGGGAATAGATCGAGTAGTCGAACCAGGAATGGCGTTTCACATTCCACCAGCTCTAAGGATCTATGGTGAGTTTACTGTGGGCGTTAGCGAAACCGCCATCGTCACAGAAAGCGGATGTGAAACCTTATCCAATATTCCAAGAGATCTAACGATAGTCAAATAAATGCGGTTTCTTGGTATAAAGAAAGTCGAACCTGCACACCCGCCGTTACTTAAGCAACCAGTTGCAACCTGAAAAACGTCGCTGAGCGCCAAAGACACCATATACTGGTACTGGTAGTATCTGGTTACGCGCAACCAAATTGGTTGCACTGCTCAATGCAAACTGAAAAGCACGTCTAAATAACGCCTTCGTAAGCATATTTTGATAACCTTTAGGGGATGTCTACGGGGGGGGGCTAAAATACATGCACGGTGGTATCTATTTGGTATCTAATTTATAGCAACGAACGCGCCTTTTTAGCTAAATTATTGAAAAAAATGGTAGCGGAGGATGGACTCGAACCCCTGTCACGTGGATTATGATTGCGCTACCCTAAACAAACTTACCCTTCACTAAAATAGCCCAATTATCAAAACACTGCGAGCCAAGACGCAACTCCCTACCAACCTAGGCCCCACCCCTTCAACGAAGTCCAAATCTAACAGAGAAACGCCCTAAGTAACCCCGGTCCGTGGTCCGTGGCTGCTGGACCGTGGTCCGTTAAACGCGGACCTTGGCCCTCGAAACTTGGTCCTCGAACCACGGACCTTGGTTCAGGCAAGGTTGCAGGTAAGGTTTTGATAGTTGACCATATGTGATGATCTGTTAAGCTATTGATATTGATGGATTCAGTCACGAATTGGCGCTATGGGTAGGCA
>Ga0209533_1002857_pt1 | contig 15496 bp, 10 predicted proteins | sample COG_04_FD_184748 | JGI IMG/M metagenome (GOLD analysis project Ga0209533, IMG submission 184748) | Pelagic Microbial community sample from North Sea - COGITO 998_met_04 (SPAdes) (version 2) | ecosystem: Environmental > Aquatic > Marine > Neritic zone/Coastal water | place: Helgoland, sampling...
GGGGCAATCCCCTACAAATCTGGGCGCAAGGCTGCCCGTGGCAAACCAGCGCGCATCCCGACTGGGATCAACTCGCAAGCAACCTACTCGCAGCCCTGCCCGAGGATCTCGGCAAAGCACAGATCAACGATTTTAACTCTGCGGCCAACGCGATCCGTAACTACGGCGCCAACGAAAAGCTCAACGCCTTACTCACCAAAGCCCTCGCTGCCGCACCCGACATCCTCGCTGGCAGCGCCACCATCAAAGTCCGCAAAGAACTCCCACTGAGCGGAGCCCTCTGCGCTGCCCTCGCCGACTGCCTGCGCGCCATCGTCTGGCACCATCTCAAGCGCGCGCTGGAAAACACCCAAGGTGTGCACCGCATCCTTCAGGCCTACCACGAAAATTACGATCGTATCGTGCGCCGCCCCGGTCGCCTCGCCTTTGCCGATCTCACGCATTTGCTCTCCCCCGATGCGGAGGGCTCGCCTATGGGCGTGGACGACGAACTGACGCGCCAGCTGATGGACTTCCGCCTCGACGGACAATTTGACCATTGGTTGTTCGACGAGTTTCAAGACACCAGCCGCCCACAATGGGAAGTCGTTGCCAACCTGATCGATGAGATCGTGCAAGATGGCTCTGGTGAGCGCTCCTTCTTCTACGTAGGCGATACCAAGCAATGCCTCTACCTCTGGCGCAACAGCGACGACCGCCTCTTCCACGACATCCAGACACACTATAACTCCGGCGGCATCGAGCGCATCGCTAAGCAACCGCTCTCGATGTCGTGGCGCTCTGCCCCCCCGATTCTGGATGCGGTCAACGAAGCCTTTAAGGACAACGCCCTGATCGGCGAAGTCTTCTCCACCGACGCAGCAGCACGCTGGGCGCGCGCATGGCAAACGCACGAAGCCTCGCCCGCCACCGAGAACTTGAGCGGATTCAGTTGCTGGATCGAAGCCAAGAAAAGCGACAGCCCCACCCGCAACGAACTGATCTTAAAAATCCTGCAAGACCTCAATCCGATCGAACGCGGGATGAGCGTCGGCGTGCTGGTGCGTAAGAATGCCGATGCCAACGAAGTGGCGGACTACCTGCGCGAAAACTGCAGCCTCCCGATCCATACCGGCTCAGCGATCAAACCCGCAGTCGACAATTCCGCTGGCGCTGCCCTGCTCGCACTGCTCAGCCTCGCCGCTCACCCGGGCGACAGACATGCACGCGGCTACCTCAACTTAATCGACGCCTCCACCGAGGGCGCACCACTCGCGAAAGCCACCGAAGGACTGCGCACACGCCTACTCTCAGATAGTAATGAAAGCGCGGTGCGCTGGGCAGCCGAGCAAATCATCGAGCACTTACCACAGGACGACACACGTCACCGCGAACGTCTCAACCGACTCATTGACAAAGCACGCTGCTTCGACAGCGAAGAGCGCCGCGACATCGACGGACTGATTCACTTCCTGCGCAACAGCAGCAGTGGCGAATGCCACGCCGGCGAAGCCGTGATCATCGAAACGATCCACAAATCCAAAGGCCTCGAATACGACGTCGTAATCCTCGTCAACGAAGACAAGACCTCGCGCAGCGAAACACGCATTAGCCCCCTGCTCGACCCGCAAGGCAAAGCCGACTGGATTATGGAGCCGATCAAGAAGGATCTCATGCAAGCCGATCCGATGCTCAACCAGTTGCTCGATCAAAGCATCAGCCAACGCGGCTTCGGCAATCTCTGCACCTTGTATGTCGCCATGACCCGAGCCAAGCGCGGGCTGTATATGATCAGCGACCTCGACCGCGTCAGCAAAACCTCCACCGTCCATTTCCTCAAAGAGCGCCTCGGCAGCGAAGCACAAGCCACCGAGCTCTTCCCCGAATCCGAATACCCCGTGCGATGGAACACAGGCGATGCACAATGGCACGAGTCCTTTGAAGCGCCCACTCAACAAGCAACCAACAACCAGCAACTACCACCCACCCCTCAGTTCTCCCCCGCACATCCGCGACTCACACTGGCGCGGCCGTCCTCGGGCAAATCACGCCCACTCGCAGCAGCCAAATGCTTCGACCTCGACGAACAAGCCAGCACCTTCGGCACCGCAGTGCACGACGCCTTCGAGCAGATCGAGTGGCTGGAGCCTACGAAACAAAAAAAGCCAACAAACGACGACGCAAATCTCACGCTCGATCTCTTTGAAGTGGAGGGCAACGCTCCGTCATTACCGCATACGGAAGTGACGGAGCATTATCCTCCAGAAGTGAAGGACGCCCTCAACGACTGTTTCAGCATCCCCGAAATCCGCACCCTCTTCACAACACCGAAAACCGCATCCATCGTCTGGCGTGAACGTGCTTTCAGCTATGTCGAAGGCGATCAATTCACCAACGGCATCTTCGACCGCGTCGTCATTCATCACGATACGGAGGGCACAATCACCCGAGCCGAAATAATCGACTTCAAAACCGATCGTATTCACAAAACCAATACCATCGAGCAAGCCACCGAGCACCATCGCCCACAACTCGAAGCCTACCGTAAAGCCCTCGCAAAAATCGTCGGCATCGATGAAAGCGCAATCGAATTGAAGCTACTATTCACGAATGTGCCTGAGTTGGTGACGCTATAAATCGTGGAGCCGTCACGATACTGCAATGTCACCTGTCCGAGTTGCTTTGTGGTATTTTCGGCAACCACCCCGCGCCCTCAAGCTTTGTGATTTTTAATAGGCCAGCGAAGGTCTGAAGTCGTAGGTGGCTTCCTTTAGGTCGGGTAGATCCTGAGCTTGTCGAAGTGTCGAATGGGCGGCCACCCGTCTGGAGTAAATGGTGTCGATGGCCGTGTCGGTCGAGCACCTATACACAAAAAAACCGCCAGGCAGACGGGCTGCGATGGCGGTTTTGTTTTGAGGCGCGTGGCCTCGATTAAAAGCTAAAACTACAAGCTACTCGGCAGTGGCAGATCGACTTCCACATCTTCGTCGTAATCGACGCCTGGCATTTCAAAGCCGAAGAGTGTGAGAAAGTTGTGCTGATAGCCGGTGTAATCACCTAAAATATCCAAGGTCTCAGATGTAATACTTGGCCAGATCTCAATGACTTTCGCCTGAATGTCGGGCTGCATTTCCCAATCGTCGACACGGATGCGGCCGAGGTCGTCGAGTTGCATGTCTTTACCGTAGAGGCGATCATCGAAGAGGCGCACCATTTGCTCGATGCAATCTTCGTGGGTGCCCTTCTCCTTCATCAATTTGATGAGAATAGAGATGTAAAGCGGCACGACGGGAATCGCCGAGCTGGCTTGCGTGACGACCGCCTTGTTGACCGCGACGTATGCTTCGCAATCGTAAGCCTCAGTGATGGCAGCAGCAGCGCGCTCGACGTCTTTCTTCGCCTGACCGATGGTGCCGTTGGTATAAACGGGCCATGTGGCTTCGGGGCCGATGTAAGAATAAGCGACACTCTTCGCTCCGGGAGCGAGCACGCCGGCATCATCAAGCGCCTTCATCCACAATTCCCAGTCCTGACCACCCATCACGTTGATGGTGTGTTGAATTTCTTCTTCGGTCGCAGGTTCGATGGTCACGTCCTTCACCTCGTCGCGATCCGTATCCATGGTGCGGTTGGTAAAGGCTTTGTCACCGATCGGTTTCAAAACGGATTTGTAAGTTTCGCCGGTTTCAGGATCGTTGCGACGCGGAGACGCGAGGCTGTAAACGACGAGATCGATTTGACCGAGGTCTTCTTTAATCTGAGCGATGGTCTGCGCTTTGATTTCGTTGGAAAATGCGTCGCCGTTGATACTCTTAGCGTAGAGACCAGCCTCATGTGCGGCTTTCTCAAATGCGACCGAATTATACCAACCTGCGCTGGCGGGCTTACCTTTGGCCGAAGGACGTTCAAAAAAGACGCCAAAAGTCGCCGCATCATAGCCGAAAGCGGCCGCAATACGTGAGGAGAGGCCATATCCCGTGGACGAACCTAAAACGAGCACCCGCTTAGGGCCATCTTCCCGTTTTGTCGCCTTGGCGACTTCGATCTCCTGACGAACTTTAGCCTCACAACCTTTCGGGTGGGCGGTAATGCAAACAAATCCTCGGATGCGCGGTTTAACTATCATGGTAATACTTTAAGTAGTTGGATAAAATCAGTAAGGACAGAGTGAAAGAGACTCCTCCCTCAGAGGCAACTGGTAATTTCCATCTAAACAAAAAGACGCGAAGGAGGTTTGCCCTACTGCGCCTGATGCTAAATAGAGTGAAAAAGACGACTTTTGGCCTATCCACGGCCGATTCCGGACGCTTCGAATCCAATTTTACGCAATGCATCGAGATCGAGCAAATTACGACCGTCGAACAGAAAGGCCGGTAAATTCATATGATCGTGGATTTTTTTGAAATCAAGCGCCGTAAACTCATCCCATTCGGTGAGGATCAAAACGGCATGCGCATCCTTGGTCGCTTCATACGCATCCGCACAGACGGTGATGGATGTATCACTCTCCGACAGTCCGAGATCACGACGCATTTGCGCCTCGGGCACCTTCGGATCGTAAATCGCAACATTGGCCTGCTCGTCGAGCAGATCTTTACAGATATAGATAGCCGCAGATTCGCGGGTATCGTTGGTGTCCTTCTTGAAGGCGAAACCGAGCACGGCGATCTTCTTGTCTGAGACGGTGTTAAACATCGTAGAGACGACGCGGCGTGCGAAACGATGTTTCTGGAAGTCGTTCATCTCGATCACGCCGTTCCAATACGTCGCAGCCTCAGGAACTCCGAAGTGATCACACAGGTAGACGAGGTTGAGAATGTCTTTCTGGAAGCACGAGCCACCGAAACCCACGGAGGACTTGAGGAACTTCGGACCGATACGGCTATCCGTGCCGATCGCATGTGCGACTTCGTCGACATTCGCGCCGGTCGCCTCACAGAGGGCGGAAATCGCGTTAATCGAAGAAATACGCTGCGCGAGGAAGGCATTCGCAGTGAGCTTTGATAGCTCGGACGACCAGACATTGGTGGTCAGAATGTTTTCAGCAGGCACCCACTCGGCATAGACATCGACCAGCTTCTGAATCGCAGCGAGACCGTCTGGTGTTTGATCGCCACCGATCAGAACACGATCTGGATTTTCAAGGTCGGCCACCGCAGTGCCCTCGGCGAGGAACTCGGGATTGGAAAGCACCTGAAACTTACGTCCCTTGGAGTTGGACTCCAGAATGCGCTTGATCGACTCGGCGGTGCGCACCGGCAAAGTGGACTTTTCGACCACGATCTTATCGTCTTCCGCGACTTCCGCGATTTTACGCGCACACTTCTCAATGTAGCGCAGATCCGCCGCACGTCCCGCACCGACGCCATAGGTTTTAGTCGGCGTGTTGACGCTCATAAAGATAATGTCCGCCTCGCGAATCGCAGTATCAATATCGGTCGAGAAAAAGAGCGTTTTACCACGACAGCCTTTGACGATTTCATCCAGCCCGGGCTCGAAAATCGGCAACTCCTCCGAGTTCCACGCATCGATACGCGCTTGGTTGATATCAACAACAGTTACGGTGTGGCCCTTGCACTTATGAGCAATCATGGCCATAGTAGGCCCGCCAACATATCCAGCTCCAATACAGCAAATTTTCATAGTAGGACTTAGGTATATCAAATCCATCGTCACACAAGGGAATATTGTTTCCGGCATAACGAAAGCGAACAGCTACACTGATTCAGCCGGTAAGTGACGCTGCCGAATCAAATGAGCCCCCGTGCGAATTCAACCGTCACGCCACCACAACCCGCCCCTTGGCCGGTGGTGCAGCCGTAGCAGGGCTCCCGATCAGTGAACCGCATCAGCCTCGTAGCCGAGCCCGATCTCCGCACGCCACCAATCGAGCGCCTTCATATTACCCAGCGTATCATCAAACCGCATACCGACGGCATTGGCACCAATCGGTTGACCGCGCATCTCGTCCGTGAAAGATTCGATTTCATAGCAAAACAAGTGACGCATTTTCGGCATCGCGATTTCCTCCACCGAATTCTTCTCATCCAATTCAATCCGAATCGTGCCGGGACACTGCCATGGCATCTCAACAGTAATGCGCCCCTTCTCGCCGAGAACTACCGCAGTGTTTTCCCGATTCACCTGTAGCGCACAGGTCGTCTTGGCCAAAATATCTCCCTCGAAGCGCATCACCGCCGTCGTCCACATATCAGTCCTCGTCTTCGAGTCCAGATGCCCGACGGCTTTCAACTCAAGAGGCTCCGCAAACAAACGGCCATGGGCACGCCCAGCAATCAAGCGCGCAAACGACATCGTATAACAACCGATATCTAGGATCGCACCGCCACCGAGCGCCTTCGCTTGTATGCGCGACTCCGGCTGCTCGCCGGAATTATAGCAAAAGTTCGCCTCAATCATCCGCACCTTGCCGATCACACCGGAGGTCACCAGATCCACCACCTTCTGTGTCTGCGGATGATGCCGATACATAAAGGCCTCGCGCAGCAGACAGCGATGATCGTCCGCAAGCTTCTTGGCCTGCTTGGCCTGACGGAGATTCATCGTCAAGGGCTTCTCACAGAGCACATGCTTACCCGCCTGCACGCAGTGAGCAATCCACTCCAAGTGAAACGGATGCAGCGTCGCAATATAAACCGCATCCACTTCCGAATCGGCCAACATCGCCTCGTAACTGCCATAGACCCGCGCCGCGCCATGCTCATCCGCAAGGGCCTGTGCCTTCGCCACATCACGACTCGACACTGCATGTAGCACACTGCCCTCGCATTGTTTGAGCGCCGTCGCGAACGCATTTGCGATATTACCGGCAGCAAGAATCCCCCAACGAACTGATTGTTTTGACATGACGAGAACATCGAACATCGAACACTCCACGTCCAACATTGAATTCGCAGAATTCCAACCCTCTCCCAACTGCGGGTGGATCGGTGCGATTTGATCATAAGGTAATTCGTTGAGCGGCGCATCGAGTTTTTCCGAAAAACCAACCAAGGCACCCACGACGTGGTATGCTTCGCGAAACGTCACCGCATGAATCGCGTTAAAACCAATAAAAATCATGTCAAATAAACCGAAATCGTGTCACTAAGACACTTTAGTGGCACGAATACACTTGATATTGGCGAAAATATGGCTTCATTTAGTATTTACCATGCCACTCAATCATGCCACGTGTCATCCCAGAATCCGAATTTGCTGCCTTACTTAGAGTGATTGCCCGCCACCCCGGTGGTATATCGATCTCGGGAATACTTGCCCGTGCCGATGTCACCGCCGCAAAGCGCACCGTGCAACGCCGCATTGATGTATTACTGCAATCCGGTCACATCAAAGCCGAAGGCGAAGGCCGTGCGCGGCGCTACTTAGTTGCGCCGACCGAAGTGGACAAATGGCAAACCCATGTCGAAGAAGATGCGGGCATTCGCTTTTCCAAAGAGGCACTGGCGATACGTGCGGAGGTCAAGCGCCCCTACGAGCGCCGCACACCTGTCGGCTATAAAGATGCCTTTCTCGATGACTACCACCCCAATCAAACCTTCTATCTCGATACCGCCCTGCGCATCGAGCTGGCCGCGGTCGGTCGTGTCGGCGCGAGTCAATTGCCAGCTGGCACGTATATCCGCAAGGTGATGGACCGTTTGCTGATTGACCTATCGTGGAACTCCAGTCGACTCGAAGGCAACACTTACTCGATCCTGGAAACACAGCGCCTGCTTCAACTCGGCGAAGCTTCGGAGGGCAAACACAGCGCCGAGGCGCAGATGCTACTCAACCACAAAGCCGCAATTGAGCTGCTGGCAGATCAGGCCGATGAGATCGGATTTAATCACTACACGCTTTGTAATTTGCACGCCCTACTGGCGGACAACCTCATGGTCGATCCCGAGATGTGTGGACGCATCCGCGAGCGCTCAGTGGGCATTGGCGGCTCAGTGTATTATCCTCCCGAAGGGCACCTGCGGATCAAAGAACGCTTCGATCAGTTTTTAATCAAAGCCGAAGCGATCGAAGATCCGTTTGAGCAAGCCTTCTTCGCCATGGTGCACCTGCCCTACTTGCAAGCATTTGAAGACGTCAACAAACGCGTCTCCCGACTCGCCGCAAACATTCCGCTGGTGCGGCATAACCTATGCCCGCTCTCCTTCGCCGATGTGCCTCAAGGGGACTACCTAAACGCAATCATCGGCGTCTATGAGTTAAATCGTATCGAATATCTGCGCGAAGTTTTCGTCTGGGCCTACAAACGCTCCGCGATGCGCTACAGCGCAATCCGCGAAACCCTCGGCGAGCCAGACCCCTTCCGACTCCAACACCGCACAGTCATCCAGCAGTGCGTCCGCAGCATTGTGCAATCTGCCAACGGCAGCGCATCGACCCAACGGGCAATTAATCAGGCATCTCAAGCCTTTCAGGGCGACGACTGTGAGCGCTTTCGCGAAGTCATCCAGATCGAGCTCCGCAGCCTCCACGAAGGTAATATCGCCCGCTACCGTCTACGTCCGAAGGAATTCGCAGCGTGGCAGGAGCAATCCAGCGCAGCTGGATAATGACGCGCACGACCGACTGGAGTCATGGTGAAAGCGCTTGCACTGCTGAATGCGGCATAGAGCCATGCCGCACAATCAAGCCTTACGCTTAGGAATAAAGCGACGCAGCATTCCGGCGAGTGCGTCCAACTCCTCAAATTTCAGCACATATAGCAGCCCGAAATATAAGGCCGCTCCGCCGGGAACGAACAGACCGACGATCACTGCGGCGTTTAATTTATCGGCTAGATCAAAACTCAGCACCAGTGCATGCCCGATAAAGCAGAAGAGCCCCATCCCTAGGCCGGCACAGAGGACCTTAGCAAAGGCTCCGCGCAAGTGCGAAAATCCCACTTCACTGCGATGCTTTGACAGCGCTCGCCAGAGGCAGGCCGACTGCACGATCGCCGCAAGCACATTACCCGCCGCCAAACCGCTGGCACCATAGAACTGCATCAGCACGAGACCGCTGATCAAATTCACCAGTAAACAAAGCCCGGCGACTCGGACAGGGGTCTTCATATCTTTACAGGCATGCAAGCCGCGCGTGGCAAAGGTCGCCGCAGAATAAAACGGCAACCCGATCCCATAGATCGCAATCAGCGGAATGGTTTGAGCGGCATTTTGCGTGCTAAACGCCCCCCACCGAAACAGTTCCAAGATCGGCTCGCCCAAAATAACGAGTCCGACACCTGCAGGCAGCGAGATGCCGACCACCAATCGCATCCCTTGAGTCAAGGCACCGGCAAAGGCATGGTCGTCGTTATCCGACACCGCACGCGCCAACAGCGGGAAGAACACCGTGGCCACCGCGACGGTAAAGATCCCCAGCGGCAGTTCCATCAATCGGCTAGCAAGATACAACACCGACACTGCGGATTCATCGAGCGAATACGCCAACAGCCGCGACACCAATATATTAACCTGTAAAATCGCCGCCCCCATCAGGCCAGGCAGAAACAACAGCCACAACTCACTCATCTCGGTCGAAGCGCGCTTCTCCACACGTGGACGCCAGCCCTGACGCGCCAAATCCCACGCTGGCAGCAGCAACTGCAACAACCCGCCTACGAGCACGCCGCCACAGAGCCAATACACAATCCGCGCCTGATCGTCACTCAGCCACATCCCTGCGACCAAGGCAGCAATCATCGCGAGGTTGAGCAGCATCGGCGTGCTGGCAGCCACAGCGAAGCGACCGAGCAGGTTGAGCCCAGCCGAGATAATTGCCGCGAGGCAGATAAAAATCATATACGGCAGCACCACCACCGCGAGTTCAGCGCCCAGCGCCCAGCGATCCGAGAGCAGTCCACTCTGAGCGAGCGAGCCGAACACAATCATCCCGCTGACCACCAGCGCCGACAAAATCAGCAACAGCCGCAGCAGCACTTGATTAAAGAAGGCAAAAGCCTCGGAGCGCCCGGCACGTTGCAGCACATCCGAGAAGATCGGCACCATGGCCGACGTTAACGCGCCCTCCCCCAGCAATCGGCGAAACAGATTCGGCAAAGTAAATGCCAGAATGAACGCATCATTCCACGCACTTGCCCCCAGAGCCGCAAAAATCAGAATATCACGCACCAACCCGAGCACCCGCGAGCCGACCGTCGAAAGGCTGACAACTACGATATTCTTAAGATTTTTGAGCATAAATGATGCATCGGATACGAACAGAACCGAACAGCCACAAGAAACTACGTCTCAAAAAACTTTGGCAATTGTATATTTCATGCTCTACCAAGAAGCTGTTTTTTACTTTGATGCCTCAACTGGACCATTTTACCCTAATTCAACTTTCACAATAATTCATATACTTTAAATACGATGCCACTAATCGCTAAACTTGCCGAGCGCCTCAAGCGCCACCCGAAACGCGTAGTCTTCCCCGAAGGCTCCGACCCGCGCATCCTCCAAGCCGCACGTAAATTTGCCACACGCGGACTGGGCATCCCGGTCTTACTCGGGGATCGCGCTAAAATTAAGTCGAATGCCGAGAAGCTCAACATCAGCCTAGAGCACATTCGCATCATCGAGCCCCGCCGCAGTAGCGAGTGGGATAACTTCGTCAGCAAGTTCCAAGGCCTGCGTCGCTTCAAAAACATGAACGACAAAGAAGCCGCGGACTATTTGGACAACACCAACTACTTCGCGACCCTCATGCTCGCCACTGGCCAAGCGGACGCCATCGTCTCTGGTGCGACCAGTAATGCGTCCAGCGCACTGCGTCCCCTGCTGCAGATCATCCCTCGTCATGAGAATGTCTCCAACATGTCCTCTCTCAATATCTTCGACCTCGAAGATCCAGAGACAGGTAAAGACCGCGAACTCTTCCTCGCCGACTGTGCCGTCATCCCAGACCCCACCAGCGAGCAGCTCTGCGACATCGCAATCACCACTGCCGCACTGAGCTACCACCTTACCAACATCAAGCCACGTGTTGCGCTGCTCAGCTACACCAGTAAGAGCAAATCCAGTAAAAATCCAACCGTAGCCAAGATGAAAGCCGCGACCGAGATGGCACGTAAAAAGGCCAAAGAGCTCGGCATCCCGATGGATATCGAAGGCGAGCTTCAGGTCGATGCCGCACTCGACCCAATCGTAGCGAGCAGCAAAAACATCGAAGGCAGCGTCGCTGGCCGCGCCAACGTCTTGATCTTCCCAGATCTGCACTCTGCCAATATCGCCTCCAAGCTGGTTCACATTTTGACCCGTGCGCGTAATTACGGCCCGATTCTCACTGGCCTGAACAAGCCTGCCGCTGAAATCAGTCGTGGTGCGACTGCCAGCGATATCTTTGGCACCGCCGTCATGGTCGCCTCTCAAGCGATCGACCACAAGCTACTCTATCCGACTGACGGCGACGATCTGAACGAAGACGTCACCATTATCGACTAGTTTCATTCACTGCTCAACCGAATGGCGTCAACCGATCCAACCATGCCTTGCCCCGAGCCAACCGACTCCGAGCTCCTAACGGCTCCGAAGAATAAGACAACGAAGCGTATCTTCATCGCCGCGACGCGGATGAACGATGGCAAGACGACGACCAGTCTCGCGCTGTTTGCCGCACTACGCAGCTTCACGCCCAAGGTTGGCTTCATCAAACCGGTCGGCCAGCGCTTCGTCGAAGTCGAAGGTCACCAAATCGACGAAGACTCGGTGCTGCTCGATAAAATATTCGACGTCAAAGTGCCCATCAAAGCAATGAGCCCGATTGCGATCCACGGCACCTTTACCCGGGATTTCCTCGACGACCCATGCAAGAACCATGCAGCCGTCGTCGATAAAATGTGCCGCGCCTTCGACCGCGCCGCCTTCGAGAAAGAGTATATCATCATCGAAGGCACCGGTCATGCTGGTGTCGGTTCGGTCTTTAATTTATCCAACGCCGACGTCGCCAAGCGCCTTCAGGCAAAGGTCATTATCGTCGCCCGCGGAGGCATCGGACGCCCCATCGATGAAATAGCGTTGAACAAGGCGTTATTTGCGCAAGCAGGCGTAGAAGTGATCGGTGCGATCATCAACAAAGTTCATCCCGACAAGTTGGAGATGATCGAGAAATACAGCCAGATCGCACTCGAACGCATGGGCATTCCCCTACTCGGCTGCATTCCGGTAGAAAAGAAACTGACCGTGCCGAAGCTCAATCAAGTGGTCGAAGAGGTGAACGGCCGCTGGCTCAATGGCCGTGAGCACGGTGCCAGCGAACGAGTGGACAGAGTCTTCATCGGTGCCATGGCAGCGAAAGGACTCGTGGATCTACTGGAGCGAGGCTCACTCATCATCACACCCGGCGACCGCGAAGACATCCTACTCGGTGCCATCGCAGCAGAAGGCATCGCCGGCGAAAAAGTCGTGTCCGGCATCATCCTCACGCGCAATGTGCTGCCGCATCCGAAACTGATGGAAATGATCGCCAAGACCAGCATCCCCGTGATCATCTGCCGTGACGATAGCTATGCAGTGGCCTCGAAGATCAACCAAATGACCGTCAAGACGCAGCCCAGCGATAGTGATAAGATTCCGATCATCAAGAACCTCATCACCGAAAACATCGACCTCGATGTGATCCGTAACGCCTTCCAAGTAAAAAACAGCATCGCTGAGAATATCTAAGCTCCGCAGATCAAAGTCGCCCGCCAACGAAGGCAAAACTTCTGGCGTCTGTGCTCGACGCGTGAACGCTGACCGATTAAACGTCTCGTTTCCCTCTTAAACATGCCAAAGCAAAACGACAGTCTCACCTTTGAGGACGCCCTCGAACGCCTCGAAAATATCTTAGAATCCATGGAAAGTGGCGACACGCCCCTAGCCGACCTCGTCTCGAAATTCGAAGAAGGGTCCAACCTTTTGAAAGTCTGCCAAGTGAAGCTCAAAGAAGCCGAGCTGAAGATCGAGAAGCTCAACATCACCACCGGCGAAGTCGAGCCCTTTGAGGACGACAGCGCCGAGGCCTAGTGCGCACACACCGGACCTGCACAGCGCACGCTAACCTACCGAATTTGTTAAAAGTATGGGCCTATTAGAGCGGATACAATCCCCCGACGACGTTAAGCAACTTCCCGAAGAGCAACTACCCGAGCTCGCCGCCGAAATACGCGAGCGGATCATCAAGGCCACTTCGGAAAATGGCGGCCACGTCGGCCCCAACCTCGGCGTCGTCGAGCTCACCATCGGCCTGCACCGCGTCTTTAACACGCCGAAAGATCGCTTTGTGTTCGATGTCGCCCACCAAGGCTACGTCCACAAACTCCTCACTGGACGCAATGGCACAGACTTTGATAAAATCCGCCAATGCGGCGGCCTCAGTGGGTTCTTAAATCGTAGCGAAAGCGAGCACGACGCCTTCGGCGCAGGCCACGCCGGCACCGCCCTATCCGCCGCCCTCGGCATGGCCACCGCACGCGACAAGCGCGGCTCGGACGAGCACGTCGTCGCCCTCTGCGGAGACGCCGCCTTTACCTGCGGCATCACCATGGAAGCGCTCAACAACGTCGCCACCTCGACCAAGCGCCTCATCATCATTCTCAACGATAACAAATGGTCGATCGCCAAGAATGTCGGTGCACTGCCCCGCTATTTCAACGAGCTCATCACCAACCCGATCTACAATCGGCTCAATGACGACTTCGAATCGCTCCTGCAAAAGCTACCCGGCGGCGAATCCATCATTCAGTTCGGCTCAAAATGGAAAAAAGAGACCAAGGACTTTCTCGTCCCCTCCTCGCTGTTTGAAAAATTCAACGTGCGCTACATCGGCCCCATCGACGGCCACGACCAAGCACAGGTCGAGCACTACCTAGAATTTGCCAAACAAGCCGAGCAGCCCGTGCTGCTGCACATCCTCACCACCAAAGGTAAGGGCTACGACGTCGCACTCCAAAATCCCGAACGCTTTCACGGAGCTAGCCCTTTTGACGTCAAAACCGGCAAAGGCGCACCCGCAGCCCCAGATGCGGGTCCGAAATATCAGGACGTCATGGGCAACACCTTGGTCAAACTCGCCAAGCAAGACAAAAGCATCGTCGGCATCACCGCAGCCATGCCAGCCGGCACCGGGCTCAACATTTTAGAAAAAGAGCTCCCCGATCAATTTATCGACGTCGGTATCGCCGAGGAGCATGCCGTGCTTTCCGCCGCAGGCATGGCCACCTCAGGCTTCCACCCCGTCTGCGCGATTTACTCCACCTTTCTGCAACGCGCCTACGATCAACTCATTCACGACGTAGCACTGCAAAACCTGCCCGTCATGTTCTGCATGGATCGCGCCGGCCTCTCGCCCAACGACGGCGCCACACACCACGGACTGTTCGACCTCACTTACCTACGCAACATTCCCGGCGCAGTCGTCATGGCCCCTTCCAACGAAGACGAGCTCGCCGACATGATGGCCACCGGCCTTGCCTATCAAGGCCCCTCCTTTGTGCGCTACCCACGCGGCGAAGGCCCAAATACTCCGATCAAAGAAACGCCCGAAGCGCTCCCACTCGGCAAGGCCGAACGTTTACAGCCCGATGGCGAAATCGAAATTTGGGCAATCGGCGCAATGGTTGCCGACGCCGAGGCACTCGCTCAGCAACTACACGTGCACGGCATCCAAGCCGGCGTCATCAACGCCCGCTTCGTCAAACCACTCGACACCGAATTACTACTAGAGTCCGCGCAGAGCACAAAGCTCATCGTCACGATGGAAGACAATATCATCAGCGGCGGCTTCGGCACCGCGGTGATGGAAGCACTACAAGACGGCAACTGCCTACGCCCCGTCGAGCGCATCGGCTGGCCCGATCAATTCGTCGAGCACGGCAACTCCGTCCCAGCCCTGCGCGCCTGCGTCGGCATCGACCCCGAGTCGATCCTACAAAAAGTGCTCCAGCGCTACCGCGCAGTCGGCGAGTGAGAAGTGAGGTGTGAGGTGTGAGGTGTGAGGAGTGGCACAGACATTCCTGTCTGCCCAACCGTGACACAGACATTCCTGCAGTCGCGTGAGACCTAGTCTTTGACGCGACGCGATCTCCGGCAGACCTCCGTCCTGTCTGCCCACCGAGTCCAAGCCACCGAACCTAACACTGCCCGAGTTCCCCATCTTACGATACATCGCCAAAGTTACAGGGATTCTTTTTCCTGATCCAGAGTCGCCGCCCCCCCCCAATCTCCCCCGCTCTAGCGCAGCCTGCCGCGTGCGCGTAGCGTTATACGCTGCGGTTGTGAAAAATTTAATATGCAATGGCAATGTGCTGCACGCTACAGCGCACTGGCTATTATAGCGAAAACAAACCGTAGAACCTGCTTTCGGAATCATTAAACACGTCATGCGCTTTCGTCAGCTCCTTATGCGAGGCAAAGAAAACGTCACTGGCGAGTGGAATTTAGTCTGCACTGCATACAATTTGAAAAGAACCTTCAACCTGATCAAAGCTCAAGCAGCCACCGCTTTATCCTGCAATATGGCTCCAAGAACCTGTAAC
>Ga0209533_1002867_pt1 | contig 15478 bp, 6 predicted proteins | sample COG_04_FD_184748 | JGI IMG/M metagenome (GOLD analysis project Ga0209533, IMG submission 184748) | Pelagic Microbial community sample from North Sea - COGITO 998_met_04 (SPAdes) (version 2) | ecosystem: Environmental > Aquatic > Marine > Neritic zone/Coastal water | place: Helgoland, sampling...
GCATATCGAACCTTGGAGCGCTTACAAGAGGCACTCTAAGCTCCCAAGAACCGTCTTTAGGCAACAACTTCGACTGGAACTCTATCTGTACGACTACAACCTCTCCAGGGCCAATATTTGCGATCTTATTCGTAAAGAGATTTGGCTTTTGCTGTTCAATCAATGAAGCTTTTTTACCTTCAGCTTTCGCCTCTTCATAAATAATCTTTGCTTCTAGTTTTTCTTTTATAATACCTTCTATAAACCTTTCACCTATTCTTAACTTCAGAGTATCGACGGCTGCATCCTTTCCAATTGGAAATACATAAACGCCTTCTGCCCAAGTCTTGCCTGTATTTATAAAGCGCTGACTAACGATTGTTCGGCTTGATGAGCCTGCAACTGCAATTTTAATATCTGTTGAGAGTAGTATTGCACTACTAAGCTCATTGCCTGAACGCATTAATAATTGCCCACTTTCAACATCATCTAAGTTAATTGAAGGCTGCTTTGGGGAGTATTCTGCCCGTAAAGGACTAGTTAAAGACAAAATCATAAGGATGATTAGAGTAAATCCCACCAATCCATTCTTTAGTACAATCAATCCTGCAAAGATTGGTGAGAAAATCTGTTTATTTGTTATTTGGTGTTCATAAAATTCAGAACGTTTGATAATTCCAAACGAAATCAAACTTAAACTGAGAAGAATGAAAGAAATGAGCATGATATATTCCTTAAAAAGCCCCAGTGGCATAGAAAATCCACTGGGGGAAAAGTCCTGAGTGTTTTTGGGGAGAAAGTACACTCAGTGAGGCCATAAGCTCGTTTTGAACTTACTGAGTATCTATTTGGCACTAATCTTTGCAGTCAGTTTTAAGGGTATATGAAAGGTTTGTGTTCAAATGTGCAGGAATTATGAGTATAAAAACTAAGCCAAAGAAGCAAAATTCAATTATTTTTTAAGAAATTTTGATACTTAATTAATTGGTTAAAGCCTGCACTATACATTCTATTACCTCGGGTATCGAGATCCTTGTATTCCTCAATCGAAAAATACTTTTCCTTTAATCTTTCGAGGTCCGCTTTCTCAGTTATCTCATCTAATGATGAATACGAAAGGTCATGCCTAACCAAATCATTTGAGATTTTTCTCACCACTCTGGTATATTTCTCCATTGACGCCTTTGACAGTTCAGATTCATTTTGCATCCATTTTGTAAAATTACTTTCACCAACAGTACTTTTTGCAAAACTTAACCGATCCCAGATTTTTAATTTTATTTCTTTTTCTAATAATGAAAATTGTATTTCAGCTTGAGGTGAGAAAGTCTCAAACTGCAAAATATTATCATTCCTTACTGCCTTGGAACCTATAAGTTGTTTAGCTTCATCAATTATTCTGTTGTCACTTATACCCAATGCGGCAATAACATTTACTAATTGCTTAAATGCGTCATTTACTTTGTCTGATGCATGGTCATCAATTATTACAGGAATAATAATGTAACCAAGTGATTTTTCAGGATGTGTTCGCATTGCCCTACCTGCAGCTTGAACAATATCAATTACACTTTGCTTTGGGTCAGAAAAAACAACTGCATCAACTAGAGGGATATCTACTCCTTCTGTCAAACATCTAGCGTTAGAAATTACACTCGGTTGTGATTTAATAAACTTATTAATTTCAATGTTTCGATTGCTTGTGTTCATTACACCTGAAACATGGAATGCTTTTAATATTGTTTGCGTGTCTAAGCTATCGTTTAAGATATTATTTAGATCTGTAAATTCATTTGCACGTTTAATACTTTTATGAAACGAAATAGCATGCTTTATACCTTTATCTGCAGAAAGCTTTCGCAATGCTATCATTGACGCAATTGTAGCTCCATCATCAATAAATGTATGTTGTTTTCCATTGGCTCGGGTAAGTTGATTTTCACTAATCAATAGCTCTATATCACTCCTAGTTACTGCAACTGTAATGACCTGATAGTCACATAAGATAGGTGGCTCCTGATCCAACGCATTTTTAAATGATAATTGGTCAATTACTAATCCATAAATTGATTCATTATCCATAGATATTAAGTTTGTAGTATTCCCAAAGAACTGTCGTTCTGTTGCAGTCATAAATATTTTATTTTTTATCTCTATTGTTTCATCATCAAGTAAGAGTGCAAACTTTTTTGATTTATCACCTGTGGTTTTATGTGCCTCATCGAATATACCAAGATCAAAGCTTTGATCTATATTATTACATGCAGATATAATTACTGAACCACTTTGATATGTTGTTAAAACAACTTTCATACCAGAGCTTTCTTTTAGCAGAAAGCTTTTCACCTCTTCAAAGTTTGTTGTTACTGAAATCCCCATATCATGAGTGTTCATTAGAGGGTCATCCGATTGACCAACATCTTTATCAGAACAAACTGCCATGTAATCTATTGTTGATCCTGTTGATATGGCCTGCTTTGTCCAAGCATCTAATGTTTGTCGGATCAGTGCTAAACTTGGAACCGCAATAAGAACAGTTTTGGCTCCAAGTTTTTCAGATATCCAATATGCAGTCATACTCTTCCCTGAGCCACAAGGATGTATAATTTTTCCTTTTTTAAATTTGCTGTTTGCAAAATAATCACTTGCCTTAGTGATCGCAATTTCTTGATGTTTTCGTGGGTAGAATGGTTCAAGGATTAATTTGCAGCCATTCATGCTATCATGAATTTGCTTAAATCTTTCTTTGGTTAAATTTTCAAAATCTGAGTAAGTAAGATATCCTAATTTTTCTTTATGAACTTTACTTACTTTATAACTAATTTCATTTGAGGAAGTACATATTATTCTGTGAGAAAGCTTTGGGTAAGTAATACTTCTTTCAGTTACACTAAAGAATGTGCTTAATTCATTATAAGATAAGTTTTTAGTTCTATCTTGTTTGAATTTACATTGGATCGCACAATAAGTTCCATCTTTATACTTTGCAATTATATCAACACCAATTTCTGGAGATGGAAGTTTTAATTCCTCAAGTATATTTTCAGAGTGATTATTAAGCTCCCAATGATGTAAAACCTCATCAAATTTTGAAACAAATATTGGATCTGTTAGTAAATAATGTTTAGACAATATCTCAAAAGCATTACCTTTGATTTTTTTAGCTACTGACGAGCTGCCTAACTCATCACATTTTTTTACAAAATTTTCCCATGATGAAGATTTGGAGACTAAAATAATCGCTTCTTTTAGCATGAGCAATTTTCTCTATTCATTTAACTAGTTTATAATCATCATTTAATTAATTCAAAATTTATTTATCAAACAGATCGGTTACGTTTAATTTCAACAAAGTCTGGCATTGATCCACATTGATCAGATAATACTTGGCCAATCAAACCTCTAGGATTTTCTATATGAATTACTATTGTATCCATTGCTCTAGATAAAACCATAGACATCCAATTCCATACAAATTCAACTGCTTCAGCATCATAATCTTTTATGTCCTTATCATTATCATACTTTTCTTTTAAATAATTTTTCAGTTTCATTTCCAAAAAGGTATCAAAACTATCTAAAATTAGGTTCCAACCTTCTAAACCACGACACGACTCATACTGAAGCACTCGAAACTCTTGAACATTTTTTGGCAGATTATCACGGATTTTTGGCTCAACCATATCTTTAACATGGCTTCCTCTTGATCTCAAAAATTCTGATACTTTTGTTGTTTTAATTTCTGATTGAATAATACTTTTTGGTGGCACCAGAAAAAGCCAATCTATATTTTTAACATTGTGTGCACTCGACATTTCGATAAGCTCATCATGAAGTTTTTCATTTGTTTCATAGGGTGTGTTTATCAAAAAAATACGACCTCCGGAGACCTGATTGTTACGATCACAATCCCAATCTCGCCTCAAACGACCTGCAAGCCCTTTTAAAAAATCGTATAAATTATTTTTCATTCGCAGGCAGACTTTTAAATCTAAAAATTCTCTTCTTTCTTTCATTGTACCTAGAAACCAATCTGTTCTTCGCAAAGATCTAACAAGTTGTTGCCGCCCATCCGCTACACAAATTGGTTCAGAATGATAAATTAGTTTGAGAATTTCTGCCTCATCCAATTGCCAGTCTTGAGCTTCATCTACAAATATACGGTCGAATGCAAAATCTAATGGAAACTGCGATTTAAGGTTTTCAAAAAATGATGTTTCCTTAATTAATTGCTCTTTAAGCAATTCTATTACTGTTTTATATGATTGATAATCTAATTCTCCATCGTAATCTTTCTCAAGAATACCAAGGCCTCTTGCAATTTTATAGAAAAATGTCATCGAGGTTTCTATTTTTATACCTCCATTTTCATCATCAGATTTAATATTTTTTATAACCATCAACCTCAAAAGATCTGAAGCCAAAGCTCTATTATAAGTTAAAAATAGTGATCTATCACCAAATTTATTATATGCACGTGAAGCGGCAGATAGCATATTAACTGTTTTTCCAGTGCCGCCTACTCCTCTAATTTGAAGTATTTTTCCATTTTCAATGCCAAGAATTTTGTTTATTACAGGAGATTTTTTTGCCAACATCTCAACTCGTTGTCGGTCTAAGTCAGAAGAAATAACTTCTTTTAAAAGCGGCAATTTTAAAATGTTTTCAATACTTACTTCATCAGCAGATCTAAACTCATACTTACCAGAAAACTTTCTAACTTTGCTATTAGCTACCATAATTGATATGACTTCATTTGGATCCATAACTGAGTTTATAGCTGCTCCCATTCTCTCATTATGACTTGATAGATAAACAAATTTTAATACATATGGCTTTAAATTATGTGCATAAAAATGATTTAATAATGAATGCATTTGTTCATCATTTTGGCCTGAAGCACTACTCCAGTATCCTTTGTCTTTATATTTAACAAAGATCTCTTCTCCAACCATTTTAAGCCGGTTACCTGAATGTGCCTTCACCTCTCCGACGGAAATAAAATTTTTTATGTAAATAGGCTGATCTCTAACTATTAGATCATCAGTATTTCTTATGGCTCTACGAGGCTTAAAGCGACGAGCAGATTTAAACCGTGCAACTATTACAAGATCTAACTCTTTTCTTTTTTGCCCACTTATATATGCACCAGCTCGAATAATAATATTATCTTGTTCAATTGAACTTTCACTTATACCAGGCCAAAGCGTTTCAAAGAACTCTTTGAAGCGAATTGCTGCTGAGTACTCTGAACTACCAACTTGCCCAATAATTCTTATCATGATTGAAGAAGGGCCTCCTGTTCAAAGGGTCTTTCTCGGAAAAGTCGGACATCTATAAATTCTAATTTAATATTCTCAGCTATATCAAGAAAAGCTTCATGTTTCATATCTTCCTGTATTTGGTTAAGTTTCTCATGGTGCCATAAAGGATGAGAAACTAATATGGCCTTATGTGTAGCCGTATTCCAAATAATGGGGAAACCCTTGCTCAATATTTTACATTTTAAAGTATAATCTGTCTGTTTTTTATTAATATTATTTACGAATGAATTGGCTAATTTTATAGCCTCCACTTGCCATATATTAAGTTCTAAATCCTTACCTAATATCAAATCTGCAACATCAATTGCCAGCCGCCAATCAAGCATATGATGATTTGAAATATTTCCATAAGTCCTTAAACAATTAGCACAAGAGTTATCACAACTATTACGATGTACCGCTTCAAACCAATTAACTCCCTTTTTACCAGTTTCTTTATTACCATCTCTATGATGGCGTATCGCAGATAAAAACCTATGCCTTTCTGAAATTATCTTGGTCAGACCAGATCCATTTTCCAAAGAGTCAGAAATAAAAAGTCGAAAAGTTCTACAATCATAACCAGAAACTGTGCGCTGTTGCAACCCAACGGTAAATTCATTAGGCACTACATCTAAATAGCTTGCTGCAGCCATCTTGAAGAATTCACCAAATGATAACAAAGCTGCTTTTGTTGAATGTTGCTTCACATCAAGAAGGCCATTATTCCCAATATTTTTTTTGTCATCATTAAGCATGATAGAGAGTATGTCTGCGCTATATTGTGCTCCAATAGCACCTGCCTCTAATGTAGGCTCAGAAAATTTTTCCCAATCCGTATGTTTACGATCCGGGTTGTATAATTCTGGAGTGGCAACGATATACTCTGAAGTTACATCTGCACCATATGAACGTTTTCTAAATTCAAACCCATCACCATGATTATCATTTATAAGAACAATACGTTTCTGTGTTTCAAATGCAACTTTTGCAGCATGTACCTCTTTTTCGTTTTTTGGATTTTCATCAAAAACTAGCTGAGGTTTCGGGACCATAGCGGGACGGAACCTATTCTCTTCATAATCTAGTGGCACTCCAATAGTCTTAAATCCTTTTGGTTGATAAAAAGTTAATGGATCGCATTCAGCCTCACAAATTTTACAAGTTTCAAGAACTTCTGAAAACATTGTTGAACAATCTGGGTTATTGCACCTAGAAAGTTTGTAAGGCTCCCCAAGTGGGTTTTCATCTAGAGTTAGGCCCTTGTAAGATGGATAATAATGAGCAAACGCTCCAACTGTATAAATCTTTTTATCCTTGATTGCTTCAGTTCCAGGTGAAAATGACCAAATAGCAAATTCCAGTGATCGGTCCGTTAATACCACATCTTCAACCTTCGAATAACTCGAAGGATGTTTCTCCAAATGGTACAAGCTACGCGATTTAGTTGGAAACCCAAACATAGGAAGCACACCAGCTACAGCTAATCTTGCGCTAAGTTCATCTTCTTTATAGGCCTCATTATCTGAGGCTATTTCAGATATCTTAATCAACAGCGTATTGCACAAATATTGCTTAAGATTAGTGAGTGTTTCTTTATCAACCCCAGTTCTCATGGCCATGCTAGATATTATATTATCCAAATCTAATTCATCAGTTATAATTTTATGGACAGTTTCTCGTCGTGAGGACCAATCTACACACTTGCCAAACGCTCCATGATTGCTTGCACCTGACCACTCCGGTTTTGATCCTTCGGGTAAGTATGAAAATGCTTGTCTTAGTACTTCGGCCGAAATTGTTCTAAATAGAATTTGATCACCAGAAAATTCAATATACGGAATAGGTGGTGGATCTGAAGTTATTCGCTTCGGGTTCTGAAAATAAAACTCGTCGTGAGTATTGTTTTTGCATAGTGTAAATGCATACGAAAATGCTTGAAAGGCTCGTCCTGCTCTACCAACACGTTGTTGATAATTAAACCGTTCAGGTGGCATATTAGCCATAAGAACAGCTTGCAGTGACCCAATATCCACGCCTACTTCCATAGTAGTTGTTACACTGAGAGCTTCAATTCCCTGAGCTATATTTGACTCCTCTGGTAGGAAAAAATTTTTGAAAAATCTTTGCCGTTTTCGCTGTTCAGAAAGAGGTTTTGTTTGTCCCGTTAATTCTTGAACCCGAAGTGGTAAAACACTTTGTTTAGCCTGCCACTTAAAATAGCTATAGTCATTTTCACTGCTTATAAATTTAGTTGAGTCACAATTAGTACCTATGCAAACACCTAAATTGTTTTCTTCGTATATCAATGAACACCTAGCACATGCTATTTTCGCTGCATCCCCCACCTTTACGACAGTTAAAGAATTTTGCTGTGGATAAATGTTTAGAAGCCAATTTGCGTTAACAATTTTTTTTGTTGTTTTAAAAAACTGATCAACTTCTAATACTAAAGTTTCTTCATCTATTGAAAACTTTTTTGCAATCTTTGTTAAAAACCTTTTAACTTTACCATGCATTTCAGTGCTAGTTTGTGGATATTTTGGTCGATCAACCCATCTTTTTTCTCGAAGTAAAAGCCTAATTATAAAACGAACAATTTCATTTGATAATTGATCGTTAAAATTAGTAAATTTCGCTTGGCCTGTAAAACCTAATTGACCAATTCCCTCTGCTTCAATGTCTTTAGAGCCCTTAAAAACAATTGCCTCGATTAGCTTGAATGCTAATTTTCTTTTATCCCCAACTTTGCGGTTTGAAATTTCATCATGATCAATATTCCTTTTTAGAATATGCTCAAGAATGTCTGAATAAATTTCCCACCAAGGGATTAATGTATTGTTTGATATGATATTTTGATGGCTTGGTTGAGGGCCACGAGGGTTAATACCAATTGTAACAAGGTTATTTAGAACACGACTAACAAATGAGTCCCATGGAATTATATCAGTTCCAGCTCTAAGTTGGTTTAATACATCGCCTACTCGTTTTTTGTGAATGTCGTCAATCAATGGCATATCCAACGCATGTAACGTTAAACTGCTCTGATGATCACTTGAATAATTTTTTTTCAGCCATTCAATTGCCTGTATTTCGTCTTTATTATGATCATTTCTTTTAGTTAAGGCTTTAAGTAAAACGTCTTGGTCTGGAACCTCTATGTTAGCATCTAATGATTTGATAATTAACTGACGTAACATATTGTTAAAATGTTCATTTTCAACACCGGCAGCAACCTCAGCTGCTCCCTCTCGTGAGTCGCTAAAGATAACAGAGGGCTCGGCCTTGTTATTTTTAGATAATGCACTCGATGTGTGTGCAGCCATCAATTTATTAGATATTGCTGAACCAGATCCCATTCCTGAAATAGGGGATCGAACTACTCCAGCATCGAATGCCGGCAATGGGTTATATTGTTCTCTTAAACAACTTGGACATTTTTCTGGGAGGCTAGGTCTGCCTTCAGAATTTCTATTGTAATTGATACATACATTTTCAGCGTCATCACCAACATCAGTATCTAAATAACCTGAGATTGGATCCAAATTACAGGGTATAAATTGGATCGTATTTGGATGATGTGTCCAACTTCGCTCAGCGCGATCTATGCCCTTAATATTATTGGGCCAAATCCATCTGTATTGAGTGTGTTTACGATGCCCAACTGGTGTCTTTGTTTGAATGGAACCATCACCCGGTGTAGAACACAAAAACGTTAATTCACTCAAGTTTTCATTCGCTTGTTGGTTATAACCACCAAAAGAAAGATCTCCACATTCATAGCAATATAGTAGTTCTAAAACTCTAGAGCCACAGCCGCATTGTAGCGTAGGGGTAGAAAACATCTTTCCCACTTTTCGTGTTTCATACTGAAAGTCTGGATCAACTTCATCACAGTTCTTATTAATGCACGCCCACATACCTTCAACTTGCTTGAAAAATGAATGCATCCTGAATGTGGGCAATGGGTTTTCTGGATCTGGATCACTCTTACTTAATATAGCTTTTAAAAAATCATTGAAATTATGAACTTTGCATTCAGTAGAAAGATAATTTTCTAAATCTTTTAGCGTTTGTGGCGTGTCTGGCTCATTACGCTCTTTTTGGATAGCCTCTAAAGCTTCTGCAAGAAGGGAATGCTCTTCATAACCACTACGTTTGAACTTAGTTTTTTTATTACCTTTAAGAAATTTAAAACTTTCTTTCTTAACCCCAAAAAACCTCTCAACAAATTGTTGGCCTTCATCACTATCATCTATTGATGCCGTTGTTGCAATTATTCTCAGTTGATCTGAATCACATGTAAGGCCTATCCGATTTAAAAAATTACGAATGGTTACACCTACTTCTGCTCCTGATGTGCCCCTATACGAATGCAATTCATCAACAATCAGAGTAAATTTGTTTGTAGGGTCTGATCTAAGCCAATCTTTAGTTTGTGTTAACAAGCTTTCTTCATTTTCTCGCAAAAGCATTATGTTTAACATAGACGTATTGCTAATTAATACATCTGGCGCCGCCTCTAGCATATCCCAACGCGTAGTCATTTCTCCTGCTTGTGGTACCGTAAAGAGATTTGCACCATCTTCATCTGATTGAAAATACTGAGCTAATTCATATTGCTCACGTAAGCTCATTGCCATTTCATTAATTTTTTTTACGTCAGCAGCTCTTAAAGGACCAGATATTGAAGGGTTCCGAGTACCGCCAGGTGTTTCTCCAGTGTAGCGGCCAAAGAAAAATAATGGTAATTTGTAAATGCTTAATGCTTCTAAAGCGGCACTCCTAAATCGAGCCAACTGATCTTCAACTAAAGCATTTGTAGGATACAAAATTAATGATTTTAGACCAGGCTTGGCCCCTTTTAATTTGGATCTTACGCCACTCCATTGATCACCTTTTTGACATTTGCGATCCCACCAATGATGTAATTTCCCACTCAAAGGGTGGCGCTCTCGATCCAACATCAATCTTGCAATTAAAGGCAAAAGGAAACTTTCAGTTTTTCCTGATCCAGTACCAGTAGTAACGACAACATTATGCTTTCCATCTAATGGGGAGCCTAAACTTGTTGTTAGTGCATCCGCTTGATGCTGTCTTAATTTATAGTTATTTCCAAAAACAATTTTAACTAAATTTTCAGCAAAATCTTTAGAAAGCTCTAGAGAATTACATACTTTTACACTGTCTACTGATGCTGGGTAGGGATGGACAAGTTCAATAAGTGGTTCTGAATAAAGTGCTTTGTGTTCATGAAGTAATTTCTTTCTTTCTCTCCTTATCTCAGGTGATTTGACCCAGAACTGAGTATCATAGTAGCGTTTAAATGCTTCTTGAATATGCTCTGCAACTTCTAGTGGACTTTTAAGATCTGTCATAAATTTGTTCCATAATGGTTCTCTATGGTTAAATTCCCAATATCTGGTGGAATATTAGAATAAATAAGATTTCCTTCTTTGGTTTCGATCGGAAGTTCACCACTATAAGAAACTAAAGTTCTCTCAACTAATGGAGGCAAATCACACCCTATTTTAGAAATAAAAGTACTATTTTCTGAATTATAGTTATGTAACCTAAAACCTTTAATATCTGCTGCGTAGATTTTGGCTATGGGGGCCGTTGAAGATACAGTTGCGCCATTATTTAAACGTAAAAAATATATAGTAATAGGCCACTGAATTCGATAGCCACCTCTTTCATTTAATGTATCCACTTCAATCCATCTACATTTTTGTGGGTCAAATTTTTCAAATTTTGATTTATTACTTAATGAAATGGGCGGTAAACTGTTATAGGCTAATGAAAGATCAGCAATATTTAATTTCTTTGTAGTATTAACTTTCTTTATAACTTCTATTTTCATACCGAAACCTTCACTAATTGTATTGAAATTATCTGGTATAGTTTCAAATATATATTGAGTAATTGGAACACCTTTTTTTATTAATGGCATTCCGATATGTTCAGTTAGGTAAGTAATCATTTGGCTATTTCTAAAACCAGTAAGTAAAAATTTTCCTTCAATCTCAACTAATTTAGGCGAAACAACATGACATTTTTTTAGCTTCATATTTTTTGGATCAAGTTCAATATTTACATGTCCCAATGCACTCAATTGGCGTATTAAATTAATTGCAAATAAGTTTGGCACCTCAGCATATTCACACAATCTCTTAAAAATATCCCAACTTAAAGATTTAAAATAGCATATTGCATCAAATAGAGTGTCTAAGTCGTATAAAATATTTTCAATAGGCATGCGTCTTACAGGACGATCAAAAATTGGTTTTAATTTTATTTGTTCTTGGTTTTTTTTCTGATGATTTCTATACGATAGTATTAATCTGCGTTCATTGCATATCTTGCACTGGCAGTCCCATTTACCATTTTTTAGAGTTTCTGGTACAACCCAAATATGATGCCCCTTTTCAATGCAAGACTCCTCACCCGTTGTGACAGCATGGTTAGAATATACGTAATCTTCATTATCATAAGTATCATCTTCTAAATAGAAATCCCCAACGAAATAATGTGAATTAATAATGTTTTTATGTTTAGTAGAAGCACTTTTTATATCAGAAATATTAATATTATAAGCGTCATCCCTACCTTCAATTTTGCATGGAATACAACTCACAAAACTATGAGCGTTTAACGCGTGTGATTTTAATTCATATTCTGAAAACACTGTTTGGCGCGGGCTGTTTGCAGATCGAAATGATATATTTACATCAGAAAATAAACCTTTTTTATCAGAAAAAATCTCAAAATCTCTATCAACACTATCATCATTTAGAGATCCTAATTCGAGGCAGCAAATCCCATTTTCAGCCTTTACCAAAAATGATTTATCAATTGTAAGTACATCTGTATTTTTTTGAGAGGTAGGTACACCTATTACCCTTATTTTGGCTTCATCATTTGATTGAAAAATTAATGTCAATTTAGATTTATTATGAAAAATATTTCTTGATAACCTCAAACCTCCAGCAATTTCTAAACTTGTTTGTATTTCAGTAGGAAAAAGCCAATACTTTATATCATCATTTTTATCTCTATTTTCTATACTTACAGATTTAATGAAGCGAACATTATCTATACAGATATAAGCATCTGGTAATCCATCTAAATTTTCTTTAAATATATATTCATCATTTGCATATTGTTTTAAAAAATTCTCAATATTTGCTTTTTCTTTTTTTTCCAATAAAATCATATGTTCAACAAAAAGCTTAGGATGATTTACTTCATAGTAAAATCCATCATCTGCTTTTTCTAATGCTGTGGCATGCCTAGGCAAATAGGAAAAAGATATCGATTTATCAACATTAGTTAATTTAGTTCCTCTTTTAAGCAAATACTCGAGGTTAATATTGTTTGTTGGCCCAAGCACAGCAGTATCTTTATCAATCGGAGACAGATAAATTGCTTTGTCGTCATCGAATATACTTGTGGGCGTATTTTCATAAACCTGAATTTCATCAACAAACCTATCTTTATAGTTCGATGTCCAAGAAATTAATAATTTTTCTTTGGGATATTTCCTTAATTTAAAATGTAATTTTAAAAATGCTTTATATTTGCAATTGTTACCATCTAAATCTTTTCCAAATTTATCTGGGATATTTTGCAACTCTGAAACAGCACTTGCAATAATAACACTACGGATTGATCTTAAATCCCATAAACTTTTTAGATATTTGGTAGGAGAAGATGACCTAAACCATCTGCCAAGCACTTCAGCAATGACATCGTTACCCTCTTCTTCATTTGAACTAAAACCTTGGTCTTCAAGAAATGATCTTATCTTTTCCCTATCACCCTCCCTAATAAGAGCCTGCGAAATCGGATAACTTATATATTTTTTACTTGGCATTATAGGTTTTGCAGTCGCTACACCAAACTTGCCATCATTTCTGATTAACCATCTATTTAAATCTCTCCAAAGCTCTATGGTACACCCAAATGAATTTCTTATAGACTTCTGGTCTGCACTTCCTGAAACTTTAAAAGCTTCAATTAGTCTATCATAGTAATTATTAAGTGAATACCTGTCACCAGCTCTCATTTTTTCTGCGCCTAAAGAAAGTGAACATAAAAATAGTGTCGATGGTGGGAACCCTTCATAATTTTTTTTCTTCCAATTATGATTTTTCTCAACAAATGATATTAGTGGATTTGTTTGACCAAATTTCAATTGAGAAGATACAACATCAAATATACGGTCATTTAAACTCTCAACTGTTTCAGATAGTTTTTCAGCAAAATGACTGGCTAGATCGCCCTCAATATCAAGATAAATATCTTGGTTTTCATAAAGCCCCTTAAATAAAAGATTATTTAGAATATCGTTTGCGTAATTATAATCATTCCAGCTTGCTGCTCTTGGTCTTTTATTTTCGATCAAATCAAAATTGAATGTTCTTAAAGTATGCATATCAAATTTGTTACAATGTATTATAAAGAAAGACTGATCCTTTACTAATAAAGCCAATAGGTCATCAACTTTGATATAACTTTGAAGCTCTTTTATCCAAAAATTACTGCTTTTTGATCCATCATTAGGCTTAATGAATGTTATTTCACTATTTATTATCTTGTCACCAATAATAACTTTTGTAGAAACAATTTTCTTGTTTTCTAATCCATTCTTTTGTTTGTCAAAATCATGAAAATTTGAGTCTTTCAAATATTTTTTAATTAAATTATTTGCAAATAATTTTTTGTTACTGATACCACTTGATGTAACATGTAGAAGGACAGTCTCTAGACCCAATTGATCAAAAAGTTTTTCTATCTTTAACTTAAGATTTTTATCAAACATCCTGTCCCAAAAATTAGTGATATAAATTGCATAGTCTTAATTTGAGATAATTAAACAAAATTATAAAAAGTTAATCAAGATATATAATTTTTGATTTCAAGCTTTATGCTAACGTGGTCTAAGTTTTGTTAATCATATTTTTATACATAAATTAAACAGCTTAATACCAGTTTGAATTACGAGCACCCACTTCTTTACTTGGAACTAAGATACCCACAAACTCCTCGGTCTAAATAGTCTGCAACTGAGCCATCGGTCGGATAAATCCAATCTTCTGTCAAATAATCAATTTTTTTTCCGCGCCCAAAATGTTTGGAGTAATAATCTGCTCTAACCATTCTATGGTGTTTTGTCCTACAGTTGACTTCAATTGATTGGACGCTGGACTCACCAACAAAATCACCGCCTTGATAATTCTCCAAAAGCCGGTAGCTGACTATAGTCCATCCTTGTTTTATAGTTTCTAGTTCGACGTAAAAATCAGTATCATTATAGGACATCAATTTAGTCCATTTGGCATAAGCTGGGTTTGCCAGTACCCCAAGCAAAACTAATACAAGTATTTGTAAAACTGAAGTATTCGTTTTCTTAATCATAAGCAAACAAGCCTCTTGTATATTGCATATGCGAAAAGAATAAATGTGACAAATTTAAATGGCAAGGCTGCTTTGTTTGGCGACACAAAGTTTAATTTAACTCGCATAATCTGATTTTTTTAACTTTATACTAATTTTTTTTATCACGTTCAGTTTGTGTTAAAATATCTATATGAGTAAACTACCAAGAAAAATGATCTTTGGCTCCTTCGAAGTCCCACGCTGCCAAGCAAAGTCGAAGCGTAGCGGCTTGCAGTGCCGAAAGGCGGCAATGCAGGGTAAGAGCGTATGCAGAACCCATGGTGGGGCCTCTACAGGGCCTAAAACAACTGCTGGTCAGCAAAGGTGTGCTGCGGCCAAAACAGTGCATGGGCGAGAGACCAGAGCGATACGTGCAGCGAGAGATGTCAAACTTCGTGAGATGGAACAGACCCTTAAGAATGCAGGTTTAATAATCTGATACTAGTTTTCTGATTAGTAGAAACATTTCATTCATTTTCACTAAATTCAAAATTTTCGCCCAGATTCGTATTATGTATGACGGGGGCTTTTTGCTAAAATTAGGGGGTTGCCGCCCGGGTGGGGTCCCGTATGTGCATGTATTTTTATTGGGGGGGGCTAAGCGCCTACTCTATTGGGGAACCATTATGGTAACAGTAGAGTTTAACGCAAAAAAACCATTATAAATCAATATAAAGTGGCGGAGAGACAGGGATTCGAACCCTGGGAACCTCGCAGTTCAACGGTTTTCAAGACCGCCGCATTCGACCACTCTG
>Ga0209533_1002868_pt1 | contig 15476 bp, 12 predicted proteins | sample COG_04_FD_184748 | JGI IMG/M metagenome (GOLD analysis project Ga0209533, IMG submission 184748) | Pelagic Microbial community sample from North Sea - COGITO 998_met_04 (SPAdes) (version 2) | ecosystem: Environmental > Aquatic > Marine > Neritic zone/Coastal water | place: Helgoland, sampling...
TTGATTTAGCTTGAGGTGCCGAAACAACTACAGTTCCTCTATTTTTAATGTGTGCTAATATGTCTTTTTTGGTAACTCTATATTCTTTACCAGTACCAACAATTGCATCTAGTTCTTCCATGCTAATGCCTTCTTCTTGTGCAATGGAGCGTACTAAAGGAGAGAAGAATTTATTTGAAGCAGTTGATTTAGGAACTGAGGCTGTTTCCATGGCTTTTTCTACGAGCTCTGTCGCTGCAGCAACTTCTATTGGTGCTTCGTTAGAAACTACAGCTGCTTTAGTTGGAGCAGAAGCTGCATCGGTTTCTATAATTGCAACAGCTTGCCCTACGAGTACTACATCATCCTCTTTAAACAATTGTTTTACAAGAACACCCTCTACAGCAGAAGGAACTTCAGAGTCGACTTTATCTGTTGCAATTTCTAGAACAGACTCATCCATTTCTATAGTTTCGCCAACGTTTTTAAGCCATTTAATAACGGTTGCTTCTGCAACACTTTCACCCATTTTAGGCATTATTAATTCTACTTGAGCCATATTATTTTGTTTGTTCTATTTCAATTTTTCGTCCTGCGAAGATACAATAAATGCCTTTTACAGCAATAAGATTAGATCAGTAAAAGCCTAACTAAGTCTATTTAGGTTGCGTAAAAGAATGTCTAAATCATTCTTTAGTTGATACTCCTTAGCGTATAGCATGTTGAGTTTTAAAAGTGTGCGTTCTGAGTATTTAGAATCTAATGGTGAAACAGGATTGAATATTCCTTGTTTAATTGACGGTAAGGTCTTAGAGAGTCCTTTTTGGTGGTACGAAACCCATGACTTTTTTCCTAATAGAACTGTAAAGATGTTTTTATAAAGAGTAAAAAAGCTTTTGTTGGTTAGCATCAAAACAGGAGAAACGAGTAAAAACAATAAGCTGCTTGTAAAGTCAAACAAACGTTTACTTCTTATATTTTCTGGTTTATTAATACTGTTTGTTTCAAAAGCATAATGTTCTCCTTGAGTATTTATTGAGTTACTACCAATAACATACATGCTTTCTTCTGGAGCAATTTTAAAGTCTATATCGTATTTTTCTACAATAGACATTCTCGAAATAATCTCTTGTGCAGGTATATCCTTCGAGCAAAATATAAGTTCGTCAATCTTGTATACTCCAACAGCCTCTTCAAGTAGATTCATTTGGCCAATGTACAAATCGTGTTTTATCTGTGTTTCTGTGGCGTGAATAAAGCCAATAAAACCGGCTTTAATTTCTGTTTGTTTCAGCAAATTAAATACTCGTTTACACTCCTCTATAGAGCCAATAATTAAAAATCTTTTTTGCGAGATTTCGCCCCATTGAAAAGATTTTATTTTTAGCAATTTTAATATACTTCGAGATAAGGTTAAGGCAATTCCAGACCAAACGCTTCCTAATAATATTAAAGCTCTTGAGAAACGAATTTCTTCCGGAAGTAAGCTGTACAAAGCCAGTAAGCATATTAATCCGTAAACCGTACCTCTAAATAATTTCGATAATTTAAACGGTTTATCGTAAACACCACTCAGCTTATCTATACAAAGCCAAAAGAGAATGTAACTCGGAATAATTGCTTGCCAATAAATATCTGGATAAGCTCCACCTTCTATATACCTGTGGTTGGCTTCCCAATAATTTTTTAAGTATAGCATTCCCAAGTAAATAAAAACGGCATCAAATAGTGGTAGGGCTATTGCATTTGCAAACCTAAAAATAATAGAAACAGCTGCTCTTATGTAAATGGCGGTATTAATTAAAAGGCTAAACAGCCATGCATTTTTAGTAGAAAAGTGTTTTTTGGCAAATATAATCATCGCTTTGTAAAAGATGAAAACATAGTTTAGGCTGCCTTTTTTAGTGCTTTCTCCTTTGTAATGAATAATTCTAGTTTCTGGAAAATAGTAATTTTTATAGCCACCTAGTAAAAGACGATACGAAAGATCAATGTCTTCGCCGTACATAAAAAAAGTTTCGTCTAATAAACCGACTTTATCTAGAGCTTCTTTTCGCATTAGCATATATGCTCCGGCTAAAATATCGACTTCATTTGTTTTGTTTTCTGGCAAATTACCCAGGTGGTAAGCTCCAAATCTTTTGGATTTTGGGAAAAGTTTAGACAGTCCAAATATTTTATAAAATGCAACGGCTGGCGTGGGTAAACTTCTTTTAGATTCGGGTAAAAACTTTCCTTTACCGTCAACCATTTTTACTCCCAAACCTCCAGCATTTGGAGTTTTGTCCATAAAAGTGAGGCACTTTTCAAAAGTATCCTCTTCTACAATTGTATCTGGGTTAAGAAGAAGAATATAAGCTCCTTTAGCAATGCGCATGGCTTGGTTGTTTGCTACCGAAAAGCCTGTATTGTTTTTGTTTGCTATTCGTTTAACCCATGGAAATTTTTCGGCAACCATTTCTACAGATCGATCTACAGAATTATTATCCACTACAAAAACTTCTGCCTCAATATTGAGTGTGGCTTTTTGCACCGATTGTAAGCACTGTTCTAAAAAGTACTTTACATTGTAGTTTACAATAATTATAGATAACTTCATGTTTGCTAGCTATTTATTGCGTTTTCGTAGGGTAATCTATTTACAATAGATCGTCCTAAAGTAATTTCGTCTGCATATTCTAACTCATCTCCAAAGGCAATACCTCTTGCTATGGTAGAAACCTTAAGACTGTATTCTTTTAGTTTTTTAAAGATGTAGAAATTTGTTGTATCGCCTTCCATAGTACTACTTAAAGCAAAAATTATTTCCTTTACTTCTCCATTAGCTACTTTGCTAATAAGGCTCTCTATAGATAAATGCTGAGGTCCTATTCCATCCATCGGAGAAATTACACCACCTAAAACGTGGTACATGCCTTTAAATTGTTGCGTATTTTCTACTGCCATTACATCTCTTATGTCTTCTACAACACATAAAGTAGAGGCGTCTCTATTTGGATTAGAGCACAATTGGCAAATTTCAACATCAGATATGTTGTGGCATTTTTTACAATACCTAATTCCTTCTCTTAGGTCTCTTACTGCTAAAGCAAAACGATTGACCTCGTCTTTTTCGCGCTTTAACAGATTTAAAACCAAACGTAAAGCTGTTTTTTTTCCAATACCAGGGAGTTTTGAAAACTCTTCTACGGCTTGTTCTAATAGTTTTGATGAGAAATTCATAGCCCAAAAATAGCTTTTTACCTTAAAGTATCAATAGGAAATTATATATTAGATTTTTTATAAATAAAGCTATGACACCCACTCTTATAATTACCGTATTAGTTGCCTATTTTGGTTTTTTGATTTTCATATCAAAACTGACGTCAAAAGACCAAGGCAATGAAAGTTTTTTTGTTGGGAAAAGACAATCTCCATGGTATATTGTGGCCTTTGGAATGATTGGCGCTAGTCTTTCTGGAGTTACTTTTATTTCGGTACCCGGCTGGGTTGCTAGCAGTCAGTTTTCTTACTTCCAAATGGTTTTGGGTTACTTAGTTGGTTATGCCGTAATTGCTACGGTTTTAATGCCCTTGTATTATAAGTTAAATTTAACATCAATTTACACCTATTTAGAAGATCGATTTGGTTTTTGGTCTTATAAATCGGGCGCTTTTTATTTTATTCTTTCCAGAACGATAGGAGCCGCTTTCCGTTTGTTTTTAGTGGCCAATGTATTACAAATACTTGTTTTCGACGCATGGAATATTCCTTTTGCTGTAACGGTTGCTTTAACCATTGCTTTAATTTGGCTCTATACCCACAAAGCCGGTATTCGAACTATTATATGGACAGATACGCTCCAAACTCTTTTTATGCTTGTGGCTGTTGTTTTGTGCTTTTATTATGTAGCAGATGCTATGAATTTTAGTTTAAGCCTCGCTGTAGAGCAAATAGCTTTGTCCGATTATTCGAAAATCTTCTTTTTTGATGACCTCAGTTCTCCATCCTTTTTTCCTAAGAAATTTTTTGCAGGTGCTTTTTTGGCTATTGTAATGACGGGTTTAGATCAAGACATGATGCAGAAAAATTTATCCTGTGCAACTATAAAAGATGCACAAAAAAACATGTTTTGGTTTAGTATAGTACTGGTCTTTGTAAATTTACTTTTCTTAGCTTTAGGTGCCTTACTGTATATGTTTGCCAGCTCAGTTGGAATTTCAGCTTCTGGAGATGATTTGTTTGCTACTGTTGCTATGCATCAAAGCATGCCCGTAGCAGTAGGTTTGTTTTTTATATTGGGTTTAGTAGCTGCAGCTTACTCTAGTGCAGACTCTGCTTTAACGGCATTAACCACTTCTTTTTGTGTAGATTTTTTATCGATTGATAAAAAGGAAGAGGCGCAGCAAATTAGAGTTCGCAAACGAACGCATATTTTATTTTCAATACTATTATTTTTAGTCATTCTTGTTTTTAAGCTAATTAACGACCAAAGTGTTGTTTCTGCTCTGTTTAAAGTAGCGGGCTATACCTACGGTCCTTTGCTTGGAATGTATGCTTTTGGTTTATTTACCTCGTACAAAATTAAAGACCCGCTTATTGTGCCTGTTGTTATTATGGCTCCAATTTTAACCTATGTTTTGCAGTACATTGCGCCTTTGTATTGGGGCTTTAGTTTTGGGTTTGAATTACTCATCGTAAACGGTATTCTTAGTTTCTTAGGTATGCTACTCATACGAGAACGTTCAAAATAGATTAAATCAAAGAGCATCAATACCGTCTTAACTTTAACTAATTTCTTGTTAATAACATTTTAGGTAAAACAAATTGAGTTTTCAGATATTTGTTTAAAACTATGTATTTTTAGTGACTATAATAAAGAGTGAAATTTCTTTATTTTTATCAAATTTACACATCAGATTTAATTTTTAATAGGGAAGATTTCATGTTTTTAAGAGTTTCTAGTATTCTCATTATAAGTTTAGGTATTTTTAGTTTTTGGAGTAAAACGGTTTCTCCAATTCCAGAACCGCCTATTGTTCCGGCCTATATACTTGCCGATTCTCCCTGGGCAGACTCTCTAATTAAAACACTCAGTATAGAACAAAAAATTGGGCAGCTATTTATGGTTGCTGCCAATGGAAGAACTACCGATGAGGAGTATTATTTAAGCATCGATACTTTAATCGAAAGCTACGGTTTGGGAGGTTTAATTTATTTTCAAGCCGAACCTACACAACACACTAAATTAGTAAATCGTTTTCAATCTAAATCTCGAATTCCAATGATGAATGGAATTGATGGAGAATGGGGTTTAGCAATGCGTATTGATAGTTTAAAACCCTATCCTTGGAACATGACTTTAGGGGCAATTCAAGACAACAGTTTACTGTATGAAATGGGAGCTGCCATGGCACAAGAATGTAAATCTTTAGGCATTCACTTTAATTTCGCACCTGTAGTAGATGTAAATTCTAATCCATTAAACCCTATAATAAATGCACGGTCTTATGGAGAAATACCTCAAAATGTTGCCGATAAAGGATTAGCACTCATGCAAGGAATGCAAGATGAGGGCGTTTTGGCTTGTGCCAAACACTTTCCTGGGCATGGCGATACAGAAACAGATTCTCATAAAACTTTGCCTGTAATTATGCACTCCAAAGAACGAATTGATTCTGTGGATGTTCTTCCTTTTAAACAGTTAATTGATGCAGGAATCGCTTCGGTTATGGTCGCTCATTTAAACATCCCTTCTTTAGACTCGAATATTCACAGAGCCAGCACTTTATCTCCTTATATTGTGGACACTATGCTTCGTCAACAATTGCATTTTAAAGGGCTTACTTTTACGGATGCTTTAAACATGAAAGGAGTAAGTTCCTATTATGAAAGCGGTAAATTGGAAGTTGAAGCCCTATTAGCAGGAAACGATGTATTGCTTTTTCCAGAGGATATTCCAGGAGCTTTTGAAGCAATAGTAAGGGCCCTTAAAGACAGTTTGCTTTTGCAGTCTAGAATAGATGAATCCTGCCTAAAAATTTTAAAAGCAAAGGAGTGGCTGAATCTAAATTCATTTTCGCCCTTAGATACCCTACATGTTTTGGATAATGCACAAAATATGCAAAGCAAATTCTTAATAAATAGATTGGAAGAGGCAGCATTAACACTGGTAAAAAACGAAGGAAACATCCTGCCAATTCAGCAGCTTTACCAGCACAGTATGGCCGTACTTCCTTTAGGCGAATCCGACTCAGATTCTTTTGTGAATCAATTAAAAAGATACACAGACATTACTGTATTCGATCCCAAGTTACACAAGGCTTCAGATTTTGATCAGCTAATTATTTCGGTACATAAATCTACCCAATCACCTTGGAAATCGTATAAAATAACAGACCAAGAAAATGCTCTAATTAAGGACTATTCATCTCAAACAAACGTTTCGTTAGTAGTTTTTGCTAACCCTTATAGTTTGCTCAATTCCCCTAGTTTAAGTCGAGTTAAATCTTTGCTAATAGCTTATCAAAACACCCATTCGATGCAATCTTTGGCTGCGCAAAGTATTTTTGGTGCTATTGCTCTAAACGGTAAATTACCTGTAAGTATAGGCGCGCAATTTAAAGCTGGTTTTGGTATCGAAACCAGTACGTTAAACCGATTAAAATACACACAAATAGAAGCAGTTAGTCTAAACAGAGACACCTTGGCATTAATCGATTCTATTGCTAATTATGCGATTGATATTAAAGCAACTCCGGGATGTCAAATTCTTATTGCAAAGGGTGCTAAAGTTGTGTACAATAAATGTTTTGGATACCATACATACGATCGTTTAGTTCCTGTAACCGAATTTGACGTTTACGACATTGCTTCGATTACAAAAATTGCAGCTACATTACCAATATTAATGCAAAAAGTAGATGCAAATACCTATAATATTGATGCTCCATTGAATCAATATTTAGCATTAGATGATACTTGTTCGAAAGCAAATTTAACCAGTCGCGAATTATTAACACATCAGGCACAACTTTGGCCATGGATTCCATTTTACAAGGAAACGCTAAGGAAAGATGGAAGCCCAAACCCATCCATCTACGCCAACTCACTTCAAGATTCGTTTCAAATAGAAGTAGCCGATGAGTTTTATATGAATAACCAGTATTTGGACACACTTGAGTACGCTGTTATACACTCTCAAATGCGAAAGGATAAAGGGTATAAATACAGCGATTTAGGCTATTATATTCTTAAAGATATTATTGAAGATCAGGAAAGTAGTTCCTTAAAAGATTTGGTGCAAGAGCGAATTTACAAGAAGATGGGCGCCAATTTTACTACCTATCATCCGCTAGAGAAATTTAGTAATGGTTCTATAGTTCCTACAGAAAATGATGATTACTTTAGAAATCAACTACTTCAAGGCTATGTTCACGATCCTGGAGCAGCGATGCAAAACGGTGTTGGTGGTCATGCAGGTTTATTTTCTAATGCGAATGATTTAGCAAAATTAATGCAAATGTATTTAAATGGAGGGAGCTACGGTGGAACACAATTTATCGAAAAAGAAACCTTAAAGGAATTCACGTCTTGCCAATATTGTTCTTCTGATAATGATAATAGGAGAGGAATTGGATTTGACAAACCGGTTTTAGACGGTACAGATGGGCCTAGTTGTAAACAGGCTAGTGCGCACAGTTTTGGTCATACAGGTTTTACTGGAACCATAGTGTGGGCAGACCCAGCTCACGATTTAGTGTATGTATTTTTATCTAACCGCATTCATCCAAAGGCAGATAATTTGCTTTTAGTCCAAGAAAATATACGAACCCGTATACAAGAAGTAATTTATAAAGCGCTCGAATAATATGAAAATAGGCATTGTTTGTTATCCAACATTTGGTGGTAGTGGTATTGTTGCTACAGAGTTAGGTAAAGCCTTAGCAGATAAAGGTCATGAGGTTCATTTTATTGCCTACAGACAACCTGTTAGACTTAATAACAGCTTAAACAACGTGTACTTTCATGAGGTTAGAGTAGCGGAGTATCCTTTATTTGAATACCCGCCTTATGAATTAGGTTTGGCCTGTAAGTTGTTAGATGTTGTGAAATTTGAAAAATTAGATTTACTACATGTACATTACGCTATACCACATGCATACGTAGCTTATTTAGCAAAGCAAATGTTAGCGGAAGAGGGTATTAAAATACCTGTGGTAACCACGCTTCATGGTACCGACATAACTTTGGTTGGTAAAAGTCCTGGTTTGGCGCCAGCAGTAAGTTTCTCAATCAATCACTCCGATGTTGTAACGGCCGTTTCTGAAGATTTAAAAAAAGAAACACTCGCCTCTTTTTCCATTCGTAAAGAAGTGAAAGTTATTCCAAATTTTATAGACTTTAATATTCATCAGGCAATTTTTAATGCAGATTTACAGAAGCATTTTGCGCCAAATGGTGAAAAAATCCTAGTACATGTATCTAATTTTAGACCGGTTAAAAGGGTAAGAGATGTGATAAAGATATTTGCTAAAATTAGAGCGAAACTTCCCGTAAAACTATTGATGGTTGGAGATGGTCCAGATCGAGAGTCTGCAGAATATCTTTGCAGAGAATTTGACTTTTGTTCCGATGTAAAGTTTTTAGGTAAATCCAACGACATAGCTCCAATTCTTGCCGTATCAGATTTGTTTATTCTCCCTTCAGAAAAGGAAAGCTTTGGTTTAGTAGCACTAGAAGCAATGGCTGCTAAAGTCCCCGTAATTTCTACCAACGTCGGAGGCCTTAGCGAGGTTAATCTCGATGGAAAAACCGGCTATACTTCTGATGTAGCAGCTATTGATAAAATGTCTAAGGATGCTATTTCTTTACTCTCGGATGCTGCTAAATATAAAAAGTTCTCGGATAAGGCTTTTGAAGTTTCCAAAAAATTTGACATTAACAACGTACTCCCGCTGTACGAAGCGGCCTACAAAGAAGCTCTAAATTATTGATATGTGGAACCTTAAGGACAATCAATTGTCAAAAGAATTTAATTTTAACTCTTTTGAAGAAGCCATTAAATTTATTTCTGCTTTAGCAAGTATTTGTGCTAAAGAGAACCATCATCCTGAAATTGTTAACCTGTATTCTAAAGTTACTGTTTCATTTTGCAGCCATGATGCAGGTAATATTGTTACCGACCTAGATTATAAATTATCTAGACTTGTAGATGAAATAAATATATGATTGAAAAACATTTTCAAATAGAAGGTTGTAAGGGTAAATCTATTGGTATAGACTTGCGGTATACTTTAACAGATAAGCCTTTAATTCCACTAGTTTTTGTGCACGGTTTTAAGGCGTTTAAAGATTGGGGTTCCTCAAACATTGTTGCTCAAGAATTTGCTGATAATGGCTTTCTATATCTCAAGTTTAATTTCTCTCATAATGGAGTTCTTAAAGATAATCCTCTAGATTTTGTTGACCTTGATGCGTTTGGAGATAATAATTATTATTTAGAGTTTTTAGAATTAGGTTTGGTTATAGATTGGCTTTACAGTTGTGATTTAAATATAAACCTAGAAAAATTAGCTCTTATTGGCCACAGTAGAGGAGGAGGCATAGCTTTGTTAAGAACCGCTCAAGATGCTCGAATTCATAAACTCATTACCTGGGCATCTGTTAGCGATTACGAAACACGTTTTCCAAAAGATATAGCTGAGTGGAAGGCAGCAGGTGTTTCATATATTTATAATGGTAGAACAAAGCAAAGGATGCCTTTGAAATTTCAATTCTATACTTCTTACTACAAACATCAAAAGACATTAAACATACCCGCTCAGTGCCTCAAAATAACGCAAAAAATATTGGTTATACATGGCACCGATGACTCTGTGGTTACTCTAACCGAGGCACATAAAATTCATGGTCTTGTAAAGAATTCTAAAATTCAGTTAATACAAAATGCAGGGCATACTTTTGGAGCAGTTCATCCTATGGTAAGTAAAACACTACCAAAACAATTAGCGCAAGCTGTAAAGTATACAATAGATTTTTTAGCTTGATTTCATTTTACAATCAAATTCGAAATTAGTTTAATTAGTGTATTCTTTTTACTACAGAATAGTCTGAATAAATGTAAAATAAAATGGTGCCTTTTGGATGCTTTGTATATACTCTGCCCAAGACATCAATTTTCTTTAGCAGTTTTACCTGAGTCGTTTTAGTTTCTTTAAGGTTTAGTCCATCGTCGTAATCACAAGCATCGCCTTCCCCGTCAAAATCCGTGTCTAGTTGATTAAAGTTCGCTATAAGCATACAATTGTCGTATACATCACAGATCTCATCCTCATCAATATCGTTTTCGCACATACCAGCACAATCGTAGTACTCTTGAGCGTATTCGCAACTTTGGTCTTCTATAGTAGCCTCATAATTATAGTTACATGCTTCAGCATCTGTACAACCTAACACCTCTATTTGACCCGTACATTCTCCATTAGTAAACTCATTAATACTACTGCATGCTGCATAACCTGAGTTTGAGTAAGTTATTCCATCGCAACCACAAACCGGATCCCATATATCTATGGAGATACAATTTTCTATAGGAATAGCAATACAAGAGTCTACATCCGTGGTGTTTGCGCAGTCTGATGCTACGCAATCTTGCAAAGTTTCAAACGGAACTATACCACAGCCTCCCCAAGTAAATTGCTCGCATTGCTGACTTTCTTGATTATAGAAATAGGCAGGGATGGCTGCTAAACATGGGCCAGGATCTGGAGGTAAAGTACACGGATTTTGTGCTATAATAATGCAAGGTAAATAAAGGAGAAGTTGAAATAAATTATTCATAACAATGTAATTTTTGAATAAATATACATAATAACTTGAGATCTTAAGTTTGATGTAGAACCATAACACCTCAAATTTAAATAACACAAAGGCAAAACATCCAATTGTATTAGTGTAATAAATTAAAATTATCGATAGAGTTAAAGGTTGTTCATTTTATAAATAATAGTAATTTTGAGCCATGCAAGAAAAGATACTTATCCTCGACTTTGGTTCTCAATACACTCAACTTATTGCACGTAGAGTACGAGAGTTAAATATTTATTGTGAGATACATCCTTACAACAAAATCCCAAAATTAACCGACAACTTAAAAGGGGTTATTTTATCGGGATCACCGCACTCAGTGCGCGAAAAAAACGCGCCCATTCCAAACTTAGACAACATTAAAGGTAAGTTACCTTTATTAGGCGTTTGCTATGGAGCACAGCACTTGGCTCATGAGTTTGGAGGAGAAGTTTTACCCTCTAAAATTCGGGAGTACGGAAGAGCAAATTTATCTTTTGTAGACCAAAGCCATCCTTTACTAAAAGGGGTTTCTAAGGGGTCTCAAGTGTGGATGAGTCATGGAGATACAATTTCAACTCTGCCCGATGGGTATAAGATTATTGCATCTACTCACGATGTAGAATGTGCTGGTTATGTAATAGAAAATGAACTTACCTACGGAATTCAGTTTCACCCAGAAGTATATCATTCTACTGACGGAGCTGTACTTCTCAAAAATTTTTTAGTAGGCATTTGTAATTGTGTGCAAGACTGGACTCCAGATTCCTTTGTTGAAACAACTGTTGCAGCCCTGAAAAGTAAATTAGGAAAAGATAAAGTTGTGCTTGGTTTATCTGGTGGAGTAGATTCTACGGTAACTGCTGTTTTACTACACCAAGCTATTGGAGAAAATTTGCATTGTGTATTTGTAGACAATGGACTGCTTCGTAAAGATGAATTTACCAGTGTTTTAAAGCAATACGAGGGTATGGGCTTAAACGTAATAGGTGTTAACGCTAAAGATCGATTTTACAAGGATTTAGAAGGTTTAGCCGATCCGGAAAAAAAGCGTAAAGCCATTGGAAAAGCCTTTATTGATGTTTTCGACGAAGAATCTACTAAAATTAAAGATGTTGTTTGGCTTGCTCAAGGAACCATTTATCCGGATGTTATTGAGTCTGTTTCTGCTACAGGTGGACCTTCTGCAACCATAAAATCGCATCATAATGTAGGTGGGTTACCAGATTATATGAAACTAAAAATTGTTGAACCTTTAAATACTTTATTTAAAGATGAAGTGAGAAGAGTAGGAAAATCTATGGGCTTATCTCATGAGCTTTTAGGACGCCATCCTTTTCCTGGGCCTGGTTTAGCAATCCGTATTTTAGGAGACATTACTCCTGAAAAAGTAGCCATTCTTCAGGAGGTAGATCATGTGTTTATTCAAGGATTAAAAGACCACGGATTGTACGACTCAGTTTGGCAAGCTGGTGCAATGCTACTGCCTGTTCAATCCGTAGGAGTTATGGGAGATGAAAGAACCTACGAGAAAGTAGTTGCATTAAGAGCTGTAGAATCTGTTGATGGTATGACAGCCGATTGGGTGCATTTGCCTTACGAGTTTCTGGCCAAGGTATCAAACGACATCATCAATAAAGTAAAAGGTGTAAACAGAGTTGTGTACGATATTAGCTCTAAACCTCCTGCTACTATTGAATGGGAATAGTTCAAAAAAAATGCACTCAAAAGAGTGCATTTTTTATTGATAACTACCGTGTTTAACACCCAAAAATCTAATTAAGTAAACATTAAAATCACAACAATTATTAGTCGGTTTGATCTAAGTAAATAGAGCCTATTCTATTTTGAATAATCGTATTTATTCTCTTATTTAGTTGAGGTTTTAACTTTAAATATTCCTTGTATTCTTCTAGCGTAAACAAACCAATTATTAAACTGCGTAGCTCTGTTTTAAGCTCTGTATTTGTTTTAAATAATTTTTGCAAATAATCACTTTTTTGATTTTCATTAAAAGCCACTATTTCAACTCTTTTACGTGCTAAAAAATGTGTAAAATTACATACAATTAAATCGTGCTGTAGTTTAATTATTGGACGAATAATGTCGTTTTGAAATTTCTCTTCGGTACTAGAATTCGATTTTAATTGAATACTAGGAATAGCCGGCCGCAGCTGTTTTTTTAAATCAGACATCTTCTTTGTTTATTTTACACCAAACTTTTTCACTGTTGATTTTGTACGAACCTAAATGCTTTTTACTCCATGTTTTAGGATGAATTAAGGAGAGAAAGTTCTCTTCCTTATTCTCCTTTGTGTACAGGTGGTAAACCTCTCCAATTATGGGTTCAAAATCGTATTTAGCATTGTAGAGTAAATCATTTGTATTGTACTCTTCTAACAGAACACTGTACTCGTCTTTAATACGATCTACCTTGCTCTGTAAAACATTTTTGTAGCTAGAAACACCACGACTTTTCCAAACAGATAGATTGTTTAGTTTAATACTAGGAGCACTTATATTACTGCCATAGGGAAGTATATTTGCATTGTAAGACTGCTTATCTTCGTCAAAAACAATGTGGTCTGGAAATTTCTTCTTTTTAAAATCTGGTAAATCCTTAGTTCTAGCGTATGGATAATTAACCAGTTTTTTTACACTAGAATATTGGTTCAGTCCTGTAACACAGACATTATTTGTCTTTTCAAAATCCAATTGACCGTCCTTTTCTATGCAAGCATCAGCTACATTTACATATTGAACTTCTCCAATAATTAGATGGCATTTACTCTCTTTTATCTCAATATCTTCGATTAGTTTTAAGCCAATTTTAACAGTACTTTCTGCAACATAAGGAGCCTTAAAGTCTGCGTTGTATTCTTCTTTTAATCCACACTGTTCGAATTCAGATTTGTCGGATTCGAAATTTGCAGATGTAAAATGTGCCTGCTTTAAAAAGGGTTCTTGTACATGATTAATGGTGTACATTTTGGTTGCTATAATATTCGTATAAGTATCTCTAGACACTGTTAGAGGTCTCATGATAAACCCTATTCTAGCAGGGTTAGAACTAATATGTACAATAGAATTGAAAATTGCTAAGTTAGATTGCCCATCACTAGACTTAGTACCGATTAGATGAACTCCTTTATAACCTGATAAAGAATTCATGAATTTTAATCGATACGTTCTGTCTAAAGATGTAATTTCTTTTTTATTGAGCTCCATAAAAGGATTTTACTTATTTGGGTTTGTAAAAGTAAAGGCACTTATTTACTTGCGCTGGGTTATTAAGTATTTAAGTACACAAGTTTTTTTTAAGGTGGACTGTTATACCAACTATTTTTACAAAAATAACGAAACCAAACTAAACTATAAGCCAATTATAGGGAATGAGCAATCTTTTATATTCCATGGAAAAGGCTGGGGTTTTATGATGTAATATTAAAAATTTAAAAATGTAATAAGATTTAATTGACTCCGATTTCGAGTTTCATAAAATTGGTTCATATATCCAATTTCAACTTTTATGTTCTTATTAATTTTATAACCTACACCACCATACAAGCGATTTCTATCAAATACAGACGCTTCTGTTTTAATGAAAATTTCGTTGTAAGCAGACAAATAAATCATTTGATATTTTTTGGTAAAAACAGGTACGTTTAGACTTAAAAAATATCTAAACCGTTGTTTAAAATCCTGCTCTACAAACCTTTGTTCAAATCTATAACGGTGTTGTAGCTTAACAATTCCTATTAAAGATACTGCTGTAAACTGCTGAAAAATTCTATGCTCTTTTACAGAAATACTAGATTCTGAATTATCTAGGTAATTTTCGGAGTGGATGTATCCATAACCAATAAGAGCATTGTTTTTACCTTCGTTAAAAGTATAGCCCAATCCTGTGCGCAACAAAAGCTGCTCAAGATCTCCAATTGCATTGTAATTTCTATACTGTATTTCGTTGTGTAAATTCCATCTCGAGTTTAGCTTCTTATTGCCAATGTAAATTAGCCAATTCCCGACATTACTTTCTTGCGCTTGTAATGGAATTATTAGACAAAAAGAAAGTATGATAGTACAAATGCTCGTTTGAATTTTTGTTCTAGTCATCTTCATTAGGCTAATTCAAAAAATGTACTGCTCCGGTATTTATATCGTACATAGCACCTACAATTTTAATTTCTCCTTTTGCTTGCATTTCTGCTAAAACCGAGCTTTCCTTAACAATGTTGTCCATACTTAAAAGTACATTTTTAGTAGCCACATCATTTACAAAGCCTGCATTAGATGAATTTCTTAAATTTGAATTGGTAGGTTCTGCAACCAAGCTAACTGCGGGCTTTATTTTATCCAACATCGAAGTTAAATTACCTAGTTTAGCATCATCGCAAGCACCTTTTACAGCACCGCAGGCTGTATGTCCGAGTACAACAAGGAGTTTTGTTCCTGCTAATTTACAGGCAAATTCCATACTACCTAAGATATCAGTGTTCACAAAATTACCGGCTATTCGAATGCTAAATACGTCTCCTATACCTTGATCAAATATCAGCTCAGATGAAACTCTAGAGTCTATACAACTTAAAATTGTAGCAAATGGAAATTGCCCTGTGCTAGTAGTTTTAGCTTGTTCCACAAGGTTTCTGTTCGCCCTAACATTATTC
>Ga0209533_1002877_pt1 | contig 15452 bp, 23 predicted proteins | sample COG_04_FD_184748 | JGI IMG/M metagenome (GOLD analysis project Ga0209533, IMG submission 184748) | Pelagic Microbial community sample from North Sea - COGITO 998_met_04 (SPAdes) (version 2) | ecosystem: Environmental > Aquatic > Marine > Neritic zone/Coastal water | place: Helgoland, sampling...
ACTGCTGCTGGCTCTGCTGCTGCTGCTGCTGCTGCTGCTGCTGCCATTGGGCTTGTTGTTGACTTTCAGCCTGCTGGTTCTGGCTAGCAACATTTAGCTTTTCTTTCTGGATAGCAAGTTCATTTTTTAGCGTAGTAGCTTTTGACATAAGTTCTGCGTCATTAGACTCAACCGCTTTTTTGTATATTTCATCTACTTGGAGTTCTTTAGAGTTTAGGTTTTCAGCTTCTTTTTGCAGCATTGTGCCACCCATCTGGGCTGTATACTGCTTATATTGCTGAAGCTCCTGCTCCTTTTGGTGAGCTATCTGCTCTAATTGAGCAGCTCGCTCTTCAGCGGCTCTGTGCCGTTGATTTAGTTTGTTAATACGTCGAGAAACGCCTTTCGTATAAGTTTCCAGCTCATCTTGTGGCTGGTTATTTTCTGGCGCGTTACCTTGATCATCATAATTATCTTGAGTAACTTTAATCTCTATTTCGTCAGTAGCGACCTGACTCTGTTCTGCGTTGGTATTTTCGATCATGCGAAGCTCACTATATCGTCGGGGTTTAAGATTGTTCCAATAACTTCATCGTCATTGATGATTCTGACCTCTGCGCCATCTTCTAACTTGAATCTTGCGCCTGAGTATCTGCCAATAAGAACCCATGTTTTCTCTTCACACCAGTCCTTTTTGCCAAATTTTTCTTTGTCGTTATAGCAAAGCGGCCCTTTTTTAACCACGTAAGCAACCACGGTAGCCAACGACTCACGATCTAAAGTTTCTTTTGTTAATAGAATTCCTGATTTTGTTTTTGCTTGTCCTGCGTAAGGAAGAACTAACATACGCCAACCAGTCGGGTCTGGCATACGATCTATGGCGCTCATATCTAGCAGGGTTGGGTCGAGGGTGCGAGAATCACCCTCTGTATAAGCATGATCGATTGATTTAGATTTAGACTCACTCAAAACTTGTTCTCCTTATAGAAGTCACTTATGGACATTTCTATAAAGTTTAACATTTCTAGCTGTCCTTGCAAGTTTTTATAATGTTCCATATCTTTTAGCAAGCCGTCCGTCATCGTGCTTGTGACTAACGACCTTCTATTAGACATCTCTTTTTTTAAATAACTTACTAGGTCTATATCATCCATTACGGTTAGTCGCTGTTCCGCCACCAGCCAATGGGTGAGCTTGGGATGTACGCTCGTAATGATATAAGCCCTGAGTTGCCGCTCCTGTTCCTCGCGTCTTGGTGCGAACTGCGCCACCATCTTTGTAGCCTCTAGCTTTATTCATTGCAATAGCAACGGCTTGGTTTTGCGGTTTGCCTTCAGAGCGCAAAGATTTAATGTTCGAGCCTATAGCTCTTTGAGTATTACCTTTTTTAAGAGGCATTATTTTCTCCTTTATCTTCTTTAATTGATTCAACATTAATTGTCTTTTTCTTGGCCTTTGCCTTGAGCTTAGGCTTTACAGCTTCGGTCGCTTTTGGTTCTTTGGCGGCCTCGGCTGGTGGTTCTTCAGCTTTATTGCGTAAAGCGTTTTCCGCTTCATTTCGCAATTTTTTCATTTTCTTTAGTTCTTTTTGAGCTTCTCGGATATAGCTGGTGGTCATTGGTTACTCCCAAATTTACTGTTTAATTCCAGAACCTTTAAATCGGCTTGCTGTTGTAATCTATCCATTGCCATACTTAGCTTATCGTCGGCAACTGTTTTTTGAACTGATATTCTACTTCTGGCAATATCATTTGACTCGGCTTGCTCTCTATCCCGCTGATTCTGGGTCTGCTCGAATTGCTCGGAATCTTTTTCTATTTCTTGCTCTCGAAGCTGAAGCTCTTTCTGCCTAATCTCTACTAATGGGTCAGACTGATCGCCTTGGCCAAGACTAAGAACTAAAGATTCTGATAACTCAGCTAAAATAGGGGCTGCAATCCTAGCTTTCTCTTCATCTAAACCTTGGGTTATTTCCTGAACTTGCTCTGGTGGCATTTGCTCCTGCATTTGCTGCAATTGATCCATTTGCTCTTGAAGCTCTGGGGGCATCTGCTGCTCTGCAAGCTCGTCAGCCATAAACTGCAAGTGCTCCATCATGTGACTGATAATATTCGCCTGTAGTGCTGGGTTTTCTTTAACCACTTCAGTAAGAAAAAGAACTCGATGAGACTCAATGTGAGAACGATGATCTTGCTCAGGAAAAGCCATTTGTGGTGCGCCAGCCAACAAACCGCCATTTTCTGCACCAGCCGCTTGCGGCTGAGGAGGTGGCGGCGCTTGCGGAGGTTGCAATAAACTATTTACGTCATCAACTCCTAAAGCAGCATACATTCTACGATAAGCCTCGTATGTTCCTTGCTCACCATGAATTTCTGGATTCGACTGAACCATTTGCAAAAGCTCTTGGGCCATGGTGATTCGTTGACTCTGGCTAAATATGTTCGGGTCTGAAACAGGGATTATAGATACGCTATTAGAAAAGTCTTCGCCTTTAATCTCCTGTGAACCAGCGCCGGAATTGTACGGATATGATGGTGGTAAGAATTCAGAAAAAACCTTTGCAAGCAATTCAAACTCTAAACGCTGAGAATAATGAAGCCGCTTGTGAATAGCCGACATTACTTTAGTGCCACGCTCAAGCAAGGCTACAGTCGTCCCAACTGGCATGGCTTGATTGCCATCCCCAATGTTCATATCGCCAATGCTAGCAAAGCGCTTTCCTGCATCAACTAGCATACCTAATAATGACATTAATGTCGGGCTAGGCTCTTTGATTGGGAGCGGTATAAGATTTTCTTTGAGGCTCGCCCCAGTAGTGTCTATATCCCTAAACTCTCCCGGTTGTATTGGCTGGTCTTCGTCCCTAATTCTCATCCCGCGAGCTTTGAATCCAGCAGGTAAATTAGCAAGCGTACCCGCATCGATAAGCTGTCGTAGAATAGAAGTGCTAGCTTTAGATAGGCCGCCAATCATGTGACTCAAGCCAAGACCGTAAAATCCAAGTCCGGGAAGGAACTTGTACTGAACAAAATAATTAATCTTATCTTTAGCGGGGTCTTCCTCGTTATAATTGCGTCTGATCGATAAAATCTGTCGACTGCTCTCATCAATAGTCACAATGTAGGGAAGTTTAAGGCCGGTAGGCTCACCATCCTGATCTAAGTCCTCGAACCCCTCAATATCTAGTATTGTATGTACTTCATAAACTACATTGTCTCGATCTTCACCGTAACTATTCGGGCTTACGCCTTCAATTGTGTCAATCTCTTCTTGTATATCACTTGAAGAAACGTAAGCTCCACCGCTAGATAGATCAACATCCCTAAAAAAACCAGACAACTGTTGCTTCTTGATTTCATTTTTAGACATACGAAGAACATGCGCTACCCTTTCAGCTGAAGCAAGGTCTGCGGCTTCATAAGGAACGATTAAATCTTCGGGTGTTATAAATTTGCTCTTGGCCTTATTTTCAGAGGCTTCAAAGTATACTTTTTTGAATGCCGATCCAGCCAATGGCAGGTAAAATAGCAGCATATCAAGTTCTGGATCGTACTCTCTCATTACGTTGAGAATATACCAATTCATAAACTCTTCAACACGCTGGGCTTGCTCTTCAGCCTGCACCGTTCGCATACCTATGACTTCAGTTTTTACTGGGCCTTTCGGAGGCAATAGTTCTTTGTATGCCTGAGCTTGGAATTGAGTAACGGCCTCAGCTAGCATGGGATGAATTACGCCAGAACTTCCCTCAAACGGGGTTGATCTCGCTTCGTCAAACTTCATGCCTAGATATTTTAAGCCGTCTTTGTAGGTGTCTTCCCACTCGCTCCGTGAGGTTTTATCCGCCTCTATAGAGGCTAATATGTCACGAGAAATAGACAGTAAAATAGAGCTATCAATAACATCCGCCAGATTGCTATCAAATGATAATTCTTCTTCTGGGTCTGGCTCCGGATCAATTTCTGCGTCAATTAAGATTTCTTCGTCGCGGATAATAATATCTGCGGCGTTCCGAATTTGATCTTCTCTTGTTGGCTCTGATTCAACCGTTAAGATAGCGCTGTCGTTGCGGATAGAGGGTTCAAGACCTTCACTTCCAACTCTTTCAATAGCCATTAATAGTACACCGTCCTTTTACGATCTAATAGTTTTATGTCTTCTGCGTAGTCATCTCTCAGCGAGAGAAAACCGCCTTGTCGAAATCTCATTAAAGCCATGGTTCCACTGTCACAGAAATCGTCATTGTCGCCGTAAGGAAACGAGGCCATTTCTTCGATTACTTCTTGAGCAAAGCTCTCATCAGGATACCACACCATACCGGACTCGAAAATAGGTGCCACCGAGTTCATTCTGGCTACTTTATCTTGTCCTCTCGAAGGAGTATAGGCTTGGACTGGTATGCCCATCCTTCTTAACTCTTGAGTCAGAGGCGTGCCGCTAGCTTTAGCTTCAATTAGAACGCAGTCTGGCTTCCAATATTTGTACTCGTCTTGGGCGAGCTTCTTTAGCTCTGGGAAGTCTAACCTTACTCTTTTTGCATCCAAAAGCATAATCTGATCAACGCCATCTTCTTTTGGGTCAAAAATCGCCCATGTTGTAACCGCTGAATAATCCGCTGTTTCTTTCTTGGAGAATGCTGTATCCCAGCTTTGAATAACGTAGCTATAGGCTGGGACATAATCCGGCTCCCAGTGCTTCCACCACTCTCTTTTAACTATAGACCCCGCCTCGGCGGTGGGGTTTTGCATCCATTGGGAGTTCCACTTTGCAACCGGCAAGGAAGCCTTAACAGAAAGAAGCTCTTCTTTTTTCCAGAATTCAGGCCAAAGCGGCTCGTCTGTCTCTGGCATAATGGCTGGAAACTCAACAACCTCCCATTGATCCGCATGATCTTCTGATTGATTCTTTAAGATTCTGCCAACTAGGTCTTTATTACTCCACCTAGTCATTACCAATACTATTATTCCACCGGGTTGTAATCGCTGTCTTGGCCCAGAAGTGTACCACTCATAAGCCGATTCCATAGCGGTTGGGGAAAGAGCGTCTTGCTCTGAGTGAGGGTCGTCTATAATTAGAAGATCAGCGCCACGGCCAGTAATAGCGCCACCAACACCGGCATAGAATGCCTCGCCTTCTTGGCTGGTTGTCCACCTACCAGCAGATTTGTTATCAGCCTGCAAAAGTAGGTCTGGGAATATGTGTTGATATTCATCGCCGTCAATAATGTTACGAACTTTTCGGCCAAAGCGAACCGCTAGCTCTGCGGTATGCGTTGTTTGTATTAGTTTGGTATTGCCCCTGAGTCCCATCATCCAAGCTGGAAAAAATGTAGAGGCAAACTCAGACTTAGTATGCCTTGGAGGTAGGCATACAATAAGTCTTTTTAACTTTCCTTGCGCTATCCTGTTAAACTTTTCGCCAATTATTTTGTGGTGCCTGCCCTCGACAAATTCAGGCCACAAGTGCTTAACAAAAGTAATAAAATCTTTTTGACAAGCATCTTGTTTTTCCATTTGCTCATAACGATTTAATAGAGCAAGCGCCTCCGCTTTGTCGTCATCACTTAATATGTCAAAATCTTTTGCGGAAAGTTTAGACATGCTCCCATGGTTCTCCTTGGAAAAGAAGAGCTTCCGCTTCTCTGCGGCGCACAAGTCCGTCTAATATTTTTCCGCCAGCTCTGTTCCAACGCTTCATTTCGTAAGGAACACCGTCATAATCGGCGTTGTTTAGTCGCTCTAGTAAAGTTGAGGTGCGAAGGTTGGTAGGCCCAAGATTAAAAGTCCAAGCCACCAAAGCGTTAAATTGACTTTGTGTAAGCTCTTGTTTAACCATTTGAGAAACGTAGCTCTCAAACTCTTCCAAGTCATCCTTTAATAAAGAATCTGCGGTATCTTGGTCTATCTTCATGCCTTCAACTATGCCGCCAGTATGCCCGTAGCCTATAGTCCATACCTTCGCAGAGCATCTATAACTTTCTAGCTCGCACCCTTCAAATTTCTTAATTAGGTCGATTCCATCTTTAGAGGTTTTCATTATTTCTCCTCCTTGTGGCTTGCGCCGAAATAGAACGAGGTAATAGCAGAAACAACACCACCCATATAACCTAATATTAGCGAAACAATGGTGTCTGAATTAGCATCAGGAGGCTGGATAGTGACAAGAAAAATATAGCCAACGAAACCCACAAGAGCCACGAGAGCAACGACCCTTGGTGTCCAGTCGCTTTTATGGGCTTTTCGTGCGCTTTGTACGTCTTGCGCTTCCAGTGCAAAGAGGTCAACTTCCAATTCTGCCATTTTAGATTCAAAATCCAGCTCCGCTTTTTTAATTTCAAGCAATTGCTCTGGTGTGGCAGCCTGCATTGCTGTCTCGATAGACTTGGCATCTGACTTACAGCCCAAAACCGCAGAAATAGCTTTAGCCGCTGTTCCGCCTAATGGCCCTGCTAGTGCAGTTCCTAAAGTTGGTGCCACCGCTCCTATAATATTTTTTAGAGCACTAAAATTCATTACTCTGCTTCCTCGTCATCAACGAGTTTTACTGATTCTCTAAGCTGGTGTTCGCGCCACTCTAAAGACACGCTAGCGTCTACTAGGTCTTCTTGAAGCTCAATCATAGCATTTCTTAAATCTACAACTTTCTGACGCAATTTTGATACTTGGACGTAATGGATTTTACAAGAGTCGGTCATCTCATCAACGGGATAACTAACTTCATCAACAATAAGCGTGGGAACTTCCGGTTTTTTTTGGTCTGACATGATTAATTCCTAAATAAAGAGTAGTGGATTGTATTATACATACTTGCAAGAGTTTGTAAAATTACCTACCACTACCAAGCCTTGCAAGACCAATATCTAGCAGAAAAGTTATCACCTGCCGTCTCGCACTTATGTCGTGCTCGAAAACTAGCTCTTCTTTTAGGCTGGTCTTTTTTTATGGACATATCGGGGTCGCCAAACCTGACAATCTTAATCTCATTGCCTTTTTTAGCTAACACTGCTGATTTTTTTGCTGAATCTGGTGTTCTTTTTGGTTTGTTATAACCAGAAAAAGTTTCACCTCGATATGTTAATCGACCCGATTTTGATCTGGTAACATTTTTTGTGGTTGCCATAACTTATCCCAGAGGTTTACTGTTATTTCTTAAAAAGTTTAATTGCGTACCAAGGCGCGTAATTTGACCTTCAAGCCCTTCAATCGTGCTTTGAAGATTGCTAATTCGGCCTTTATTAGCGCTATCGCAGTTTTTAATTTTGCTTTTACCTTGACCTTGAAATTAACTAATAGTGCCTTCAAGTCATTTGATAGTTTATTTAACATTTTCATTTTACCTTTTCTAGTGTGTTTTTAGTTCTACACCAGCCTCTAAGGCCGCTATGCGTAGCTTTAAGTCTGTCAATGAATCCTTCAACTGCTCGGTAGAGCTATTTTGTTTTTGCTGCTGCTCGCTCATGTAATCTAAAAGCATATCTTGTCTGGCATCAGCAGGAAGTGATCCTAACTCGCCTCTTGGCCATTTTATTCTAAACTCGCTATTCTGGTCTATATCCATTTGAGTTTTGTCTAAAGCATGCTCCAAGAGGTTTAACCGCTCTTGAATGCTAAAGTAAGCCATAGTAGATATGCAGGTAAAAGCAATCATAGCAACTAAGTTTCTGATTGGGATTGTTATGCCTGTATTCTCACTAAGCTCCAATGCCATTTACTCCGCGCTAGACCAGCTTATCGATAACGGCGACTGCAAAGATAAACCCATACAGCCCCCATATTGTATTTTGTTGAAATCTAAACTTGTTAGAGCCTGAATCTAAACGCTTGGATATGTGTTCAAGTCTAATCCCGCATTCTTTCTCATGGCTCTCTAGTTTAGTTAGTAAATCTTTACTTGTCAGTCGCGTGGCCAATTTATGCTATTCCTTGTTCTTGGTTAAATTTATTTAAGTACAGTCTTGCTATAGATTTGTTGTTTGATGCTGCGGCCTCAAGCGATATTAAAAGGTTAATCATTGCTCCCGTAGGAGAGCTAAATTCACCAACAAAATCGTGGAGAGCTTCTAGGTAATCAGCGTTAGTTAAATTTCCGCCGCCCCCTAGAAATGTTTCAACAATTGTTACATATCTATCCATAATTATTACCTTAACTAAACTCTATAAATGGGTCGTAGTATTGGAACCCGCCCGTTAGTTCTGTATCTTCGTCATACATATACTTGGCGTTTTCTGCAAAGAATATGTGCATCATAATCTTTCTGCTAGTTCCACTATTAAGCGTGAATGTGTACTCAACTTTGGTAAAGTCTTCGTAATCATCTTGGTCTAGCATTGCGTGTTCAGTAGCCGTAAAAGTTTCTGGTGTATAGAATGGACTGCTAGTAGGGGCATCTATACCTTGGCCTGCCCAGTTATATCCCGGATTACCGAGGCTCCCGCTTGTAGGTAAAGAAAATGTAGCATCAGTGTGACGGATGCCAAAGTAATTAACGTATCTCCAAGGAGTCGAATTTGGCCCTAACGTATCCTGAGTTACAGCTATCCCCGCCCAGTTTAATGGTCTGAGTTTATCTCCAGAAGGTATTCTAATCTGTGCGCCAAATTTTACGGTAGTGGCACTATCTGGAACATTTAACTGCTGGCACCACTTAGTTGAATCTACCCATATAGCGGTGTTATCCATAGAGGTGCTGCTATCTATAGTGGTGAGTGTTGTGTGACCTACAATCCTAGAGTTTGCACCATTAACAAACCCATAGTTGCCAGCGCCTCTATCAGCATTATCATTATTTATTGTGGTGCTTCCTGAGAATAAACTAGACACACCAAATATTTTATTAATTCTAGGAATAAAACCCGCTAAAAATGGGGCTAATTCATAATCACCCCAAGAATAAAGGTACTGGTTAGAGCACATAGTAGCGAATTGTGGGTCTATAAAGTACAAAGAGCTCCCACTAGCCCAAGCAGGAAGGAATGTTTCAACGCCAGAATTTTGTTGGTAGGTCAAAGCCTGTTCGTTATCTACATAAGTATATCCCACAGGATAGTTATCATTATTAAATTTAGAATTCACTAGCGCATTGCTTGTGCTACTGTCTTCCAAGCCTTCGCCACGAGAAACCGCTACTAAACCGCCGCTTAAACCAGCCATTAAACAATCTCCAGAAGACCTGCACCAAAGATAAGGTAGTTAGGGGCTGTTGCACTGCCGCCGCCAGAATCACTAGCAACCACAACAATCTCTACTATTGCTCCTTTCTTAATAGTCCAGCTAGATGCCGCTGCCGCAAGGGTTACACCATCCATAATCCAAATATAGTTCGCAGTGCCAGAAGCATCATGGTCAATAGTTATTTCGGAGTCTGTTGGGTTACATATAACCCAAGACTTACCAACATCTGCCGCTACTGGAGTTGGTAGGCCATAGGTTGTGGCGGTCGAACTTGCAGTATTGATAATGCGCTTGCCAGAAAAGGTATTGAATGCTGTATACGCAATATCAGCAGCGTTATTAGTCGTGGCGGGGAAGGCTGCATTGTCTACATAAGTCTTAACCGCTAAAGCTGTAGGAACTATAGTATTAGTTGATGAAGAAAAATTTCCATCAGTGCTAAAATGCGTGATTACATTTGCACCTACTCCAGTGCCACTAAAACCTTCGGCTACTACCGTACCTGTTACGTCTATGCCTGTTTCTGTAGTTGCTAGTTTTATACCAGCGCCTGTTGCGCCCTGCCAAGAAATCTCCGAATGGTCTGCATCCCAAGCCACTAAAGCATTACCCGCATCATTTTGTAGGTAGCCGTTTTGACCTTGGACAGCTATGTTTCCCGTTCCAACTTGCTTAATAACACCATTGCCAGTAGTAGACTCAAAAATCTCTAAGTAATTACTTCCTTCTTCTGAGCCTAAAGTAATTCTCTTGTCATTTGCAAGGCTTACACCATCAGCAGTAACCGTACCTGTTACGTCTATGCCTGTGGATGTAGTGTCTAAAACACCAGAGCCGTTATAGCCTAGTGTTACCCCGTCAGCATTCCAAGTTACCTGTGACTCATCGTTATCATTCCTAAGATAACCAGACTCGCCCTTAATAACTAAAGCGCCGCCACCAACTTCGTGAATATAAGATGTTCCAGAAGTGCCAGACTGTTTATATATCTGTAGGTAATTAGAACCATCAGTTTCAAATTTTAACTTGCTAGTGTCAGAAACTAACAAATCATCGCTAGGTGAAATTTGCAGGTTAGTGCCGCCAGTTGAATTACCTATGGCTAAAATCTCAGCTAAGGTATCTTGGCCTCCAACCTGTGTATCTACATAAGTTTTGATTGCAAGAGCAGTGGCTAAAGAAGTGCTGGTTGCTGTGGCCGCCAAGTCTGTAGAAACGCCGACCATTACATTAGAGCCACCAACCTTGATACCGTTACTAGCAGTCATATTACCTGTTACGTCTATGCCTGCTTCTGTGGTGGCTAGTTTAACGGCGTGGGTCGAAGCAGTAGCCCCATACGACAAAGAAACCGCAGTGTCGGTGGAATAAACTCTTTGAGAGCCGGTACTACTAAGCAAAAATATACCCGCCGTACCTCTGAGATTTAACGTACCCGATGTCGTGGCGACCTCGTCCCCAACAGATAACACCACGCCGTCACATTTAACTTTACCTGTTACGTCTATGCCCGTAGCTGTAGTGGCTAACTTAGTACCTGTGCCAGTTCCACCAGCCCAGTTTAGAGACGCTGTACCACCCACGCTAAACTTAGCCATATCTCTGGCATTAGCACTGTCGTGGAATGTAATAGAATCGCCATCACTTTGAATGCTTAGGATGCCTGTGCCACGATCTTTAATGTAACTATGAGTTCCACTATGAAATATTTGCAAGTCATTAGCAGTACCAAACTGTGCGTACTCGCCGTCATCCATTTTTAAGCCGTCACAGTCAACCGTACCTGTTACGTCTATGCCTGAGTTTGTAGTCTGTAACTTCCGGCCTGCGTTATCGCCCCCAGTGTGATAAAGACTCACATCCGTTTCAGAGGCCCAAACCTTTGAAAGACCATCACTACTGGTTATGTAAACGCCTTGCGCACCCGACCCGTTCTGCAATGTTAGATAATCGGAGGCTGTACCGCTGGGTGGCCCAACAATTTTGTCACCAGCAGTCAACTGTATATCTGTACCACCAGTAGTATTACCTATGGCTAAAATTTCAGCTAAGGTATCTGTGAGAGCACCTTGCGCCGCAATATAAGTCTTAATAGATAGCGCAGTAGGGACATTAGTAGCTGAGGCGCTAGCGAATGTATCGTCGTTAATAAAGTCAGTGATAGTTAAAGCGCCAGTGCCACTAAAACCATCTGCTTCAACCGTACCTATTACGTCTATGCCTGTAGCCTTAACTTGCAAAACATTAACATCAACACCAGCTTCCTTTACCCAAATTTCGTACCTACCTTCTTCGGCACCTTCGCTCACAGCGACCGTCACAGCTTGTGTGAATGCGTATGTTGCAACGCCAGTTGGGCCTATGTTGGCGTTAAAGTCGGCTTTATAATTGCTTGGGCCTATCTTTATGCCTATAGCTGCAATGCCCGGAATTGCTTGATTCGCATTGTAGAGATCTATAATTGGGTGTGCGACAACAACACTAGGACTCCCATTGGGAGAGTTTAGTTTGATACTTTCAGCCACCATTTCGCCCGATATGTCCACGCCGAGTTCTGTAGTCTGTAGTTTGGGGCCAACAGAACTAGGGCCCTCCCATCGCAAAGTTACGGAGTCTGCATCAGTAGTTAATACTGGAGTGCCGCTGCTATTTTTCAGGCTAATTGTGGGCGCTTGAATGTTTAGGGTTCCCGTGCCTTGATACTCTATTCTACCGTTACCGTCACTCGCTTCATAAATTTTTAGATAGTTGCCAGAGTTACCACCGAAGTTAGCCGGAGCTGAACCTTCAAAAGTAACTGAGGTGTTTACGATAACAGCACCTAAAGATAGGCCATCTAAAACGTCTCCTACTACGGAGGCCGCGCCAGCACCGGAAAAATAAACGAGCTTTGTCTGACCATTAGGAATTGTTACGTTAGCGCCTGAGCCTTGAGAAATCTCAATAGACTGGCTGCCTGTCGTCGAGTTCTTTATAAACTGCACGCGGCTAATGGTGTTCGGAGAAAGTGTCAATGTTCTAGTGGCTGTAAGGTCTACCGCGCCTGTAATAATTAGATTTAAAGCACGAACAGATTGACCGCTAGTTCCGTTTGCTAAAGTAACTGTGGCATTAGCGTCTGAAGAAAAGGCTTGGAGGGTAGAGCGGCCCAGAGATTCGGTGATGCTTTCAAGGTTGGCATTGGTTGTAGCGCCCCACGTACCTGCACCCTCACCTGTGGCAAGTTCTGTTAGGGCTAAATTGTTGTTGTACGTTGCCATTTTTAGTTAATCCTCGACGAGTAACACAATAGGGAGTTAAAATATAGACCTATTGTATAGAGTTCGCGGTTCAGTGCAACTGTGAGGGCAATCCTTGAAATTTTCGCTCAAGAATCCGTCTAACCTTGCTCATTGACATATTAATGTCGGGATGCAGGCTGTTCACCTCTCGCTCAATGCGCCGTGGGCCAAGACCTCTATCTCTAAGCCTGTATATCGTCTTTAGTATCTTTTGCTCTTCAGGGACTTCCACGAGCCTTGAGCGGGACTTATTGCCGTGCTTTTCCACCTCTTTGCAGTAGCCGTAAGGAACAGAGCCTCCAATGAAGTAGCCGCGAGAAGCCCAGTCAACCTTTCCGTCACCGAATCGGTCTTTTATGGTGGCATGCTCTATCTCTGCGACCGCTGATAACACCATTAGCATTATCTTATTGGCCATTTCGTTCATATCAAAGCGACTTTTTAATCCGGTGGCTCCTTCCGCCTTCGGATAAACAATAGGAACATCGCCAAACTGCTCACAGAAGAATAAAGTTACGCCAATACTCTCTAACACTGGAATTATGTTTAATAAATCACCACTTGATCGAGAGAGTCGATCTAATCGCGTGCTAATTACAACGTCATACCTGTCAACCGTGTCAGTTAGCTCTTTCGATGCGGGTCTTTCTAGTATCGGCCTCGTTCCCGATACGCCATCGTCTATAAAAAACTGATCTACGGGGCGATTGTACTTTTCCTGAGTAAATTCTTGGATATTTTCCATCTGCTGCTCTAGCGATACACCTGATCGAACCTGTTCTTTGGTTGATACGCGCACATAGCCGTAGATATTATTGATCTGCTTAATAGGACTAATCATTTTACGCCCCCAGTGAACCCTATAGCTGATAAATCCCCGTGCAGCTTCTTCCAGTCAATATTTAAAGGCTTACTATCTTTTGAATACTGGCAAGCCACAATAATATCCGGCTTCAGGTTAATTTCTACGCCTGCATACATTTTTGGCACGCCGTCATAGACGATTTCAAGATCGTGAAGTAAGCAAGTTCGACGAACTCGGTTATAAAATACTTTTTTCTCTGCTGCTGCGCTCATATTTCCTCCGGTTTGTGATTTTTTCTTCATATCCACAGACTTATCCACAGGAGAGACCCTGTTCAGCAAGTAAGCGCCTACTAATTTCGTTAGAAATTGCTGCCGCATTGCTTTTATAGTTCATTAAACTGGTGCGTTTAATGAATTTTGGAGCCTTCTCATACTTAGCGTCCATAAAAATAATATAATCATAAAGCTCTTTGATAGTGTACTCAGACATACCTTTTTTGGTTGCTATGATCATCTTTGCTCTCCTATATATAATCTTTGGCTAGTTTCTTTGCTGCCTGTCTTTCCTTCGCTTTAACAGCTTTTTTCAGCCGCTTCTCCCATTTTCTTGATAAGCAATTAACTCGATTGACCATTAATAAAAACCTCCAAAATAATTATCGCTTTCTTCTCTAGCCCAATCGTGAGCCTCCATCTCTAACATGCGTCCTCTAGCTATATCACCATCCTCATCTTCAAGCTCAGGCTCAGGGTTATAAAGCTCAGGATGATTGTGTTTAGACTCATGCAATACGATTTCTGCCAATTCTTTTTTCTTCATCTTTCTCTCCTTTTCCCAAGTTGCAAACACATTATAGGCTATTCCGTGTCGTATTGCAAGCGTTATATATTGTTATGTTTGTATAGGTATTTGCATATAGACACGGAATGGTGTATACTATGCTCGTAACTGGGAAAAAACTATAAATTTAGAGAGGATTAACGATGAGTAACGAGAGATTAGCGGATGCGGTTGAGGTTTTTGCAAAAAAACGCGGAATCGAAAATGATTATCTTGGGGTGTACATTTTATTGCGAACAGTCGAAAGAGTTGCTGAGAGACTTGGGTCTGAAACAGTTAAATTCACTGAGATGTTGATTCTGGAGCCGTTCGGCGAGCTTGCTAACGAGATAATGTCCGGTGTTGATAAGCTAAAGGAAGAGCCAATCTTTATTAGTGCCTTTGAAAACTCATTAAGACGGGCATCCGGAGCATAAATATGAAAAAAATAACTGTAGAGTTTGATTCCGACGATATTCAAGAGATTCAAGAGATCGTCGAGACAATAAATGTGTTAGCTCTCGGTATTCGCCGGATTGAAGAGACTTTAAATGAAATTAAGGAGAAATTAGATGAATAAGTATTTTGAGACTTTAGATATTGTCGAACCGCATGTTCAAAATAGACCCACCAGTGTTAAGATGCGCTCGTATAAGAATGCGCTAAGGCAAGAACACGGTGCTGGCGAAGAAGCAAATTATTTAATTCGGTTGTGGTTGGCCGATAAACGCAAGTTAAACAAGAGATATTGAGCATGAGCAAAGGATCAAGACAAAGGCAGAGTGCGGTAGACCGAGCTATCTTTGAAGATAACTTCGATAAGATTTTCAAGCAATCTGACCCAGACTATTGTGACGCACACGACAAAAAGTTAAAGGACGGAGCCTGTTCTTACTGCGAGCAAGCAAAAAAAGAGTGTAATTTTGTGTAATAACTTGCAATTTGACACGGAATGTCATATAATACAAATGAAAGATTGATTCGGAGGTTGTTGTGAGTAAATCGACTGTTGTAAAAAATGCTTTTGACATTGCTTCTGCAATGTACGAGGGTCTTGTCGATAAGAGCGGTGTTCCTATCATCAATCACGCCTCTGAGGTGGCTGAGGCGGTCAAAGAATACGGTGAGAGCTACGAAATTGTTGCCTTGTTTCACGATGCCTTTGAAGAAGACTATATCTCAGAAGAAGATTACGATATTCTTGATGCCTTTGGCAGTGATGTTAGAAGCGCGGTTCGAGCCATTACGATCAAGTCTGGCGAGGACTACTACAAAGAATACTTGCCGCGAGTGTTTGCCAACCCAATCGCTAGCGTTGTAAAGGTTGCCGATAGTAAGAACAACTATAACCGCCTTGATAATCTTAACGATCCTGAGTTAGTCGCACGATTGAG
>Ga0209533_1002889_pt1 | contig 15425 bp, 13 predicted proteins | sample COG_04_FD_184748 | JGI IMG/M metagenome (GOLD analysis project Ga0209533, IMG submission 184748) | Pelagic Microbial community sample from North Sea - COGITO 998_met_04 (SPAdes) (version 2) | ecosystem: Environmental > Aquatic > Marine > Neritic zone/Coastal water | place: Helgoland, sampling...
AACTGCTTTGAAACCAGGATGCGCATAATTAACGGAAAGGCTCTTGTCCAAAGATAGGTGGCCGGCATTTTATGCTCGGCAAAGCCACAGATTCTGTTGTATTGCGCCAGATGTTGAGTATCTATGGACATATTTTGCCATTCAGCACTGATTGCTGGAAGACTATCACCCACCTTAAAACTGCCCGACTTTATTGCTGCCTTAGCTAATATTATCGGCATATTGGGTAGCGAGTTTAAGACGATTGGCGCTGAGCCTGAAACCGCTGTAGATGACTTGGGGGCAACTTGATTCATGTTTAAGATTGTGTGCTTTTACTAAACGCTTCACATTGGCATCAAAAAAAATCATTTTGTCATTTGAGTCAATTAGGTATGATGGGGCTTTAATTAACCTAAATGTGGCGTTATGGCGGCTTTAACGGATTCAGGCACCCTTGTTCGCATGGCCTATCAAGGCCTATTAAACCTCGACGTGGATGCCGACGAGGTTCTTCGCCGCTGTGGCATGGACCCTGCTCAACTTTACAAACCAAACTTGCGCACGTATTTCTCTGCTCAACCCCTATTTTGGGAGGCGGCGGTTGAGTTGTCTGGCGACCCCTGTATTGGACTGCATCTGGGTGAAAAAATGCCCGTTTATAAGGGGCAAATACTTGAATATCTACTGTTGAGTAGCACCACCTTTGGCGATGGTTTAAGGCGGGTTTTAAGTTATCAGCGGCTAATTAGTGATGCCATGCATGGCGAAGTGACTGAATCAACTACCCCATTCCTAACCAATTATTTTTCTGAACACCAGTATTTAACACCCCATTTGGCTGAGGCCATGGTGGTAAGTTTGATTCGGTTTTTACAATCAGTGAGCGATGATAAATTTAAACCCACGCGAATTTGCTTTACTCATACTGCAAAAACCAATCATGAAGAGTATCAGCGGATATTCCAATGCCCCGTAGAATTTAATACTCAACAGTTTAGACTGTATTTTGATCCGCAAATTCTGGGCTACCGATCTCCCTATGCTGAACCTGAATTATTATCTATGCATGTGCAGAGTGCTGATCAGCATATGGAGCAACTCGAAAAGCGTGACTTAATCATCGAGGTGCGTAGTCAGGTGGGTGCCCTATTAGAATCTGGTGATATTACACTTGAGCGAATATCTCAAGAGCTTTCCATAAGTCCGCGTCAGCTTAGACATCAGCTGACTCTCGCTGGTACCAGCCTACAACGTATCATTACTCAGCATCGAAAATCATTATCGCGCCGGCTGTTGTCGCAAACCGATGAATCCATTGCTGAAATTGTTTATTTAACGGGATTTTCAGAACCCAGTACTTTTTACAGAGCCTTTAAACGCTGGGAAGGCATGACACCCATTGAATATCGTCAAATTAATAACATTAATGTCCAACGCGGTTAATTAGCGTAAGATAATCTAATAACATTTTCTGAGAGATATAGAGTTCTATGAAGCACAGTGTTCACTCCGCATTCGAATTAGTTCGCGTGCAAGACATTCCATCCCTTAAAATTAAATTTGAAGAATACCGCCACACTGTGACTGGAGCTCAGCATATTCATTTGGCTGCTGATAACGCAGAAAATGTATTTTTAGTGGCACTGCGAACTGTGCCTATGGACTCCACTGGCGTGGCTCATATTCTTGAACATACGGCACTCTGTGGCAGTGAAAAATTTCCTGTGCGCGATCCATTTTTCATGATGATTCGACGCTCACTCAATACTTTTATGAATGCCTTTACTAGCTCTGACTGGACTGCCTATCCCTTTGCCAGTCAAAATAAAAAGGATTTCAATAATCTACTTGAGGTCTATTTAGACGCCGTGTTTTTTGCTCGACTTGATCCCTTGGATTTCGCTCAAGAAGGTCATCGACTGGAGTTTGCTACTGCCAATGACAGCAGCTCGGACCTTACCTACAAAGGGGTGGTTTTTAACGAAATGAAAGGCGCTATGAGCTCGATTAATTCGACTCTTTGGCAAACCATGAGCAAAAACCTGTATCCCACGAGCACCTATCATTACAACAGTGGTGGTGAGCCTGCTGATATTCCAAATCTAACCTATGATGAGTTTAAGCAGTTTTATAAAACTCATTATCACCCTAGTAATGCCATCTTTATCACCTTTGGTGACATCCCTGCTTCGGAACATCAACAACGATTTCAGGAGCAGGCTCTGCAACGCTTCGAAAAGCTTGATAAACGCATAGCGGTTACTGAGGAACAGCGTTATACAAAGCCCCAGTATTTTGAAGAAACCTATGCCTATGATTCACAGCAGGATGATTCAGGCTCTGAAGATAAAACACATATTGTAATTGCTTGGCTGTTAGGCAACAGCACCAATCTTGAAGATGGTATGAGTGCTCGACTATTAGCCAGTGTACTACTTGATAATAGTGGTTCACCCTTGCAGAAAGCATTAGAAACAACGAACTTAGGTTCTTCGCCCTCACCCATGTGTGGTCTTGAAGACTCTCAGCTAGAACTCTGTTTTGCCTGTGGTATTGAAGGTGCTAACCCTGAGCAAGCCGACGCCGTTGAGGCGATGGTGTTACAGGTATTAAATGATGTTGCTGAGAATGGCTTACCCTATGAGCAGGTCGCGGCAAGCCTGCATCAGCTTGAGCTTTCTCAGCGTGAAATCTCTGGCGGATCATACCCCTATGGTTTAAATCTAATTCTTACCGCACTGACTAGTGCTACCCACCGCGGCGATCCGGTTTCATTGCTGGATTTAGATCCGGTATTGGAAAAACTTAAGCAGCAGATACAGGACCCAGACTATATAAAGTCTCTGGCGCGTAAACTCCTGCTAGACAATAACCATCGCATACGTTTAGTACTCAAACCAGATACTCAGCTTGCTCAGGCTAAGGATGCGGCTGAAAAACAACAGTTAGACAGCATTAAACAAGCACTAAGCGATGAACAGAAACAGGCCATTATTGCCTCTGCTGAAGCACTTAAACAACGCCAAGAAATGGAAGAAGATTTAAACATTCTGCCCAAGGTGGATATTTCAGATATCCCTAAAGAAAGTAGTTTTTCTGACCCCACAGGACGAGAATTTAAATCTATTCCTATCACTAGCTATGCCGCAGGTACTAATGGAATAGCCTACCAGCAAATGATTATGCCCTTGCCGGAACTTAGCGCTGAGCAAATGGATCTATTGCCACTGTACAGCACCTGCGTTACTGAAATGGGTGTGGGTAACCGCGACTATCAACAGACTCAACTTTGGCACTCTAGTGTTGTTGGTTCATATTCAGCGGCCACGGCAGTGCGTACCCATCGAGAAGATCTTAATCAGTTACATGGCAACCTGACTTTTGCCTGTAAGGGTTTAGCCAGCAATCAGCAGGCCATGAGTGAATTAATGGAAGAGTCCTTTACACAGGCACGATTTGACGAATTTTCTCGACTCGAGGAGCTCGTCGCACAGATTCTTACTCACAGAGAGTCCTCGGTTGTCAGCAATGGTCATGTATTAGCCATGATGGCATCCAGTAGCGGCATGTCGCCCTACGGACAGCTCAAACAACGCTGGGGCGGAATGACTGGACTAGGTCTGCTCAAACAATTACGCGAGGCCATTAAATCACCGGCTGCACTTAAGGGTTTAGCGGAACAATTAAAAGCCATACATCAATTAGTATTACAGCAGCAAAGGCAGTACCTGTTAGTTGCTGAAAAAGACAACATTGATGGGTTCGCTGCGACTATGGGTTCAGTATTCCCAAGTCAGCAAACGCCTTTGCAAACCAACAATATTTTTGACTATCAGCCACAGCTTGAATCGATCAATCACTGCTGGACTGCTGCCACACAGGTGAGTTTCTGTGCCAAAGCCTATCCAACCGTAACTGGCAGTCATGTTGATGCCGCTGCACTGACTCTGTTAGGCGGTATATTGCGCAATGGTTACTTGCATCGCACCATCCGTGAACAGGGTGGCGCCTATGGTGGCGGTGCTTCACAGGATAGTCATACTGGCGCATTTCGCTTTTTTTCTTATCGCGACCCACGAATCGAAGGCACACTTAACGACTTCGATCAGTCTATCCAATGGGCCCTAGATAAGCCTATTGGTGGCGATAAAATTGAGGAAGCTGTTTTGGGTGTGATTGGCAGCATGGATAAACCAAGCTCGCCTGCCGGCGAAGCCATTCAATCGTTCTATAGTGAGCTTAATGGTCGCAATAGACAGACACAGACTGAATTTAGACAGCGTATTTTAAATGTCTCTGAAGCAGATATTAAACGGGTTGCCGCAGAGTATTTAACCCCTGAAAAGGCACAAACCGCAGTGATTACCAACAGCGAATTAGCGGTTGATACTGGATTGGATATTATCTCTTAGAATGACTATCAGTAATCGCGACAAGCTTTTTTCAAAACCACTCGGCAAGGTACCTAAGTTTGTCTTTGATAGCTCGGTGGTGGATGTTTTTCCCGACATGATTCAGCGCTCGGTGCCCGGCTATCAAACCATTATTAATCATACCGGTGAACTGGCTGATCGCTTTGTAGAACAAAACAGTCATTGCTATGACCTAGGATGTTCTCTAGGAGCCTCTACTCTAGCTATAAGAGAACGTATTGAAAACCGCAATGCAACCATATATGCGGTAGATAGCTCTCAAGCTATGTTGGATAAACTCGGGACAATTCTTGAGGGCCAGCCCGCTTCTACTGCCACTCAATTAATCAAGGGCGATATCTGTGATATTCAAATCACCAATGCGTCGTTGGTGATCTTAAATTTCACCCTGCAATTTGTGCCTCTAGGCCAGCGTGCTGAGCTAATCAGCCGTATCTATGAGGGCCTTAATACCAATGGCTGTTTAATTATCTCTGAGAAACTGCATTTTGAACCCGAGTCACTTAATCAGTTACTCAGCGAACTGCATCATCAGTTTAAGCGAGATCAGGGGTATAGCGACCTAGAGATTAGTCAAAAACGCGATGCGATTGATAAGGTATTAATGCCTGAGACCCTTGAAACCCACATTGATCGTCTTAAACAATGTGGCTTTAAATCGGCTAGTCCTTGGTTTCAGTGCTACAACTTTGGCTCATTAATCGCCATTAAATAAGTCTAGGTTAAAAACCTGATGGCCGTCTTCACAATTCTCTTAACTTTTGGTGTGTAGGGCGGACTTAGCATATCGCTTAACCCTAACCTATCATCTACGATACTGCGCTGATGAGAAAAAGCCTGGAATCCCCATAGCCCCCCTACTTTACCGATGCCACTGTTATTCACTCCGCCAAAGGGCAGGTTTTGATGCAAAATATGAATGACTGTGGCGTTAATGGCACTGTCGCCCGCACTGGTTTTCTCGATCACCTTATCAGTAAACTGCTTCTGTTTACTGAACACATAAAGCGCCAAAGGTTTTGGGTTGCTGTTAATGGTAGTAATGACCTTATTAATATCTGAAAACTCTAGAACCGGTAAAACTGGCCCGAAAATTTCCTGCTGCATAATCTCAGAGTCAGGGTTGACCTCAGTTAAAATTGTCGGCGGCACAAAGCGCTGCGAGTCAATACAGTCACCCCCTTTGTAAACCGAGGCACCATCATCTACAGCGCTTTTGATGAGACCTGAAACCCGTTCATAATGTCCCTGATTTACGATTCGGCAATAATCTGAATTACTAATTAGATCTTGCTGACTGCCATACTTTTCTTCGATAGCATTAGTCATAGCGGATAAAAAATCCTGCTTCACTGACTGGTGAACATAGACATAATCAGGGGCGATACAGGTTTGACCATTATTGGCAAACTTACCGAAACAAATAGAATTAGCCGCTCTTTTAAGATCAGCTGTAGAATCGATCACCACTGGGCTCTTACCACCCAGCTCTAGGGTCACTGAACTTAGGTTTTTGGCCGCCTCAGCCATCACCTGCTTACCCACTGCCGGGCTACCCGTAAAGAAAATATGGTCAAAAGGCTGTTGGGTTAGATAACGCGCAACTGGGGCATCACCCTGAACTACAGTCACCAGATTGGTATCAAAGGATTGGCTGACAATCTCTGAAATCACTTTTGACATAGCAGGTGTCATTTCAGAGGGTTTCAAAATAACTGTATTACCCGCCGCAATGGACCAGATCATGGGTCCAAAACTTAAATTAAAGGGATAATTCCACGGAGAAATAATTAACGTAACCCCTTTGGGTTCATTAATAATCTGTGACTTTGTACCAAACATGGTAGCTGTTGCGCGAACAGCAGTGGGTTTCATCCAACGCTTGAGATGCTTACGCACATGCTTTAATTCCGCTAAAACCGTTAAAATCTCACCGGTGTCAACCTCTGCTTCTGGCTTAGAGAAATCCTCAGCAGCGGCATGATAAATCTTATCAAAAGAAGCTCTAAAGACCTTTTCAAAGCGATCTAAAGCCTCAAGACGCTGTGCGCAGGACGAGCCCCTTAAGACAATAGCCTTTGCTTTTTGCTCAGTAAACACAGTATCTATTTGCATCTTAACTGACTGGTCTAATTCCAACATATTTAACCCCTAGGCCGCTCATTACAAAAGCTAGATATTACTCAAATCATTGCTTAATAATGCGGCGGTTTTTCCATAGAAACAGCACCCATGCCGTTACCCGCATCAACCTCGGCATCTTCCAAATTTTGCAATCGTGCAATGGATTGATGATGGGCTTTGGTAAGCGCGGCTATTTCTTGTTGTTGTCTAAATATTTCTTCACTCATTTCAGCATTGCTAGCCTCTAAGTAAGCTAGCTTTTCTTCAAGCGCATCTATTCTTTGGTCACTCATATAAGATCCAGTTGTATACAGTAATTTTATGCTATTGGCTCATTAATCAATTATAATTCGCCCTTACAACACGAGTGCCAATATGACCGATCCATCACAAAAATACCAGTCTCTCATTGACTGGCTAGCCGATTCTCCACTTTCTTCTTGGCAGCCTAGTATCGCCGAGCAAATTAATGAACAGCTTCGCATCGAGCGTTGGGGAGATATGCCGGGATGGAATCGCTGCCTTGAAAGACTTCCTGAAATTGACCCACTAACCATGGACTTTAAAAATGAAGTCAGTATTGGTGATCCTGGCTTAATGGATAAGGGTCGAAGACTTCAACTGCAGGCAACCTTAATGGATCTTCATCCTTGGCGAAAAGGCCCTTACAACCTCTTCGGTTTAAACATAGACACAGAGTGGCGCTCTGATTGGAAATGGGATCGTGTTCTTCCTCATATTGAACCTCTTAAGAATCGACTTGTTCTCGACATTGGCTGTGGCAATGGCTATCACTGTTGGCGCATGCTCGGTGAAGGCGCTAGTAGAGTCATTGGTATAGACCCCTCGCCTAAATCGGTTTATCAATTTTATGCCATCAAGCATTTTGCGGGTGAAGAGCATCCGGTAGATGTATTGCCCTTTGGTATAGAGCATATGCCAGCAAAACTAAAAGCCTTTGATACAGTGTTCTCGATGGGTGTGCTCTATCACCGACGCTCACCTATGGATCATTTACTGGAATTAAAAGAATTGCTTAGAAATGGCGGTCAACTAGTGCTAGAAACACTCATTATTGAAGGTAAAGATGGCGAAGCCTTACTGCCGAAGGGTCGTTACGCCAAGATGCCCAATGTTTGGTTTTTACCCTCTGCAGACACATTAATAAGCTGGATGAAAAAAATTGGACTGCGCAATCCAAGACTGGTGGATCAATGCAAAACTACCAGCGAAGAACAACGCTCTACGGATTGGATGACCTTTGATTCCCTTGAAACATTTCTAGATCCAGAGGATGCAAATAAAACTATTGAGGGTTATCCCGCGCCAATTAGAGCGGTGTTTATTGCTGAAGTCTAATTACACTTTTAATGCTTCATCTGCAGGCAAATAGGAGTATTTCAATGCCTCTGCCACTGCCTGACATGTCACCTTTCCCTTATGAATATTTAAACCATTTTGAAGGTGTATATTTTTATATAGGGAACCCACCGGATTATTTGCTAATTTTAAAGCATAGGGCAAGGTTGCGTTATTTAAAGCAATTGTCGATGTTCGCGCGACAGCACCCGGCATATTTGCAACACAGTAATGAACCACCTCACCCACCTTGTAGGTAGGATCTTGATGAGTAGTGGGTACAGAGGTTTCGAAACATCCACCCTGATCAATTGCCACATCAACAACAACAGATCCCTTTTTCATACGATTCACTAGATCAGTAGTTAGTAATTTAGGTGCGGCAGCACCGGGAATAAGTACGGCACCTATAACCAAATCTGATGATAAGGCATAGTCTTCAACCGCAAATTTTGTTGAATAAACACAGCGTGCTCTACCTTCAAATTCGTTATCCAAATCCCGCAAACGGCTGATCGATCGATCCAAAATTGTAACGTCTGCACCCATACCCACAGCTATTTTTGCAGCATTAGAACCCACAACACCACCGCCAATAACTAATACCTTAGCTGGGGCAACACCAGGAACACCGCCCAATAGTACTCCGCGACCGCCCTGTGCTTTTTCCAAATAATGAGCACCTGCCTGAACTGACATACGACCCGCCACTTCAGACATAGGCGCCAACAAAGGCAACCCGCCATATTCATCTGTTACCGTCTCATAAGCAACACAGGTTGCCCCAGAATTAATCAATAATTCCGTCTGTTTAGGATCTGGCGCTAAATGTAAGTAGGTATATAAGATTTGACCCTCACTGAGCATTTCACACTCATTTGGCTGCGGCTCTTTGACCTTAATTATCATTTCTGCTCTGTTAAAAATATCCGATGCAGAACTCGACAACTCTGCTCCGGCATCCTCATATTGCTGATCAGTGAAATCAATGGCCTGCCCCGCACCTCTCTCAATGACAACTTGATGTCCCCTACCTGTCAGTTCAGTAACTGAAGATGGTGTTAAGCCAACTCTATACTCATGATTTTTAATTTCTTTTGGTACCCCGATTAACATATTTTTCTTCCTTTAAATACAATACCTAAGTGGCTGAATAGCCTTGATACAGATACTAAATAGCATAGACCTAAAATAAGTAAAAATTCTGAAAAATCGCTAAAAAAACTTGAGCAACCAAAATTTCAAAAAATCAGTAGTAAATGGAGATTAAGTCAATATGTCCGACAGCAAATCAAACCACAAAACAATTTACAAAAATAGCAGTAAAATAATACCAATATAACCTAGTTTATATTGACTCATAGTTCGCTCTCACCTATAGTACGCCACCTCAGAAATGAGACCTATACGCACTCGTAGCTCAGCTGGATAGAGTACTCGGCTACGAACCGAGCGGTCGGTGGTTCGAATCCACCCGAGTGCACCATATATAAAAACCCTGCCCTTTTCGGCGGGGTTTTTTATTGGCTGCACGAATGTGGTGAGAACCACCTTAGGTTCGAAAAATTTGCAACAGCAAGTTTGGACCGAGCCGCCAATAGCGGCGAAGCCCTAAGGGTCAAAACACCCCTAAGGGGTTTTGAGTCAATCCACCCAAAGTGCCACATCAGATCTTACCTCAAATATCTAGCTTAGTACCTCATACCTTCTACATCTGGTCTACACTTAGTTCAGCATAATGTTACACACAGAGAACGAACAAGATTTATGGAAGAAATCCAAAATAAATATGAAAACAGTCTATTTCACTACACCAATGCCAAAGGGCTATTGGGAATATTAAATACTAATAAGCTATGGGCTACTGGAAGTTACTGTTCTAACGATCGATCAGAACTAAAATACTTCTCTGAAATACTAAACAAAAAAATAGATGAAAAATTCAAAATAGATATTTATGAGAATTCATTTTATGCAATAAATAAAATGATCATATCGGATGAATACATCAAAGAAATTACCAACATTCTTGATAATTTAAAACACTTTATTACTTGCTTCTCACTAATTAATGGTGAAGATGAATATCATCACGGTCTTCTCAGCCAATGGCGAGGCTATGGTGATGATGGTGGTTATGCAATTGAGTTTGATAAAAACAAACTATTTAATTCCAGTAAAAAGCTTTTAGACATGAATAAGAGACAACAGATTATTTTGGATAAAGTCATATATGGAGAAAATACAAATGACTGGAAAAAATTCTTTGAAACCCATATAGAACAAAAAATTAAACCAAACAAAAAAGACTTATCCAATCCATTTAGTGGAAAACAAGATAACTTAGAAGCCGATATTTACATGCTTTCTGAATTAACTTTGCTAGCGCCATTTTGTAAAAACCCCCACTTTTTTGAAGAAAAAGAATTCAGAATTTCCTATGGTATTGATAATGATACCGATTGTAATTTTACCAATCGCAATGGCCTTATTATTCCCTATATAGAATTAGATTTTGACATCATTTCATGTATAAATCGGATTATCATCGGCCCTAGCCCAAGAAGTGATGACCGAGTCAGATCAGTAAAAGCGCTACTTAAATCATGTATCGAAAAACACGAATTAAAAAATATTAATATTGATGTAACAGCATCAAACATTCCCTTCAATCGAGAATAACTCTATGAACAAAACCGAACTCGAAGCCGCCACTTTTCGCCGTCTACTGCAACACCTCGACCAGCATAAAGAAGTCCAAAATATTGACCTAATGATTCTCGCCAACTTCTGTCGCAACTGCCTGAGCAAATGGTATATGGCCGCCGCACAAGAACAGGGAGAAACCTTAGACTACGAAAAAGCACGTGAAATTATCTATGGTATGCCCTACAGTGAATGGAAAGAAAAATATCAGTCCCCAGCGACTGAAGAACAACGACAGGCAATGGCCAAAAAACAATGAATAAAGAAGTTACCGAAGACAGCGCAGTAGAATTAATCCAACCCCAATTAGAAGCCATACAGGCGCGCGTATTGGGCGCACTCATGGAAAAGCAACAAACTACACCAGATGCCTATCCACTGACCCTAAATAGCCTAGTAATCGGCTGTAACCAGAAAACTAGCCGCGAACCTGTCACCCATTTCACCAGTGGTGATATTCAACACTGCCTAAGAGAACTAGCAGATAATAGCCTAGTGCATATTGACCCCAGTGGGCGAGCTGACCGCTTCGCACAGCGTCTTACTAATGAACTGGGTATCGACAAAGCCAAACAGGCCTTACTCAACGTGATGCTTCTGCGTGGCGCGCAAACTGTCCATGAGTTACTCACCCGCACACAACGCATGCATAGCTTTGATGACGACCAAGAAGTTGAGGATATACTCGATGAGCTATGCCAGCAAAGTCCGCCCATGGTTCAGCGAATAGCCAAACAAACCGGGCAGCGGGATGATCGATTTGTTCATCTTCTCTGTGGTGAACCAGATTTAACCGCAATTGCCAGCAAACGCAGCCAAAACAGCGCGTCTGTTTCACTGCAATCTAATGAGCAGATAGAGGCGCTTGAGGGTCGAATTGCTGAGCTTGAGAAAAAGGTTAAGTTTTTAATTACAGAATTAGACCTAAACTTACCAAATCAATAACGAGTAATTAAAATTTTGTTCCTTTTTAGTCTTTAACTACTTTACTCAAAGTATGATTTGTTAAATACGGTTTATTATAAAATTTTGGAATTACTATTCTATTATGAGTTATTTAAATTAACAAAATACCTCATACTTCTTAAAAACTATTGAATAGTGAATATAAAATAGTTAATACTGTTTTTATAAATTATCCACGGAGTCAAGAATGCACATTAAATTATGTCATAATTTAACAATTTTTCTATGCACTTTTATCATTGCATCATGTGGAGGCGGTAGTGACAAAGCCTCTGATCCAAGCAGTTCGTCTGTTTCCTCTGAAAATATTATAAATGGGACTGCCGCGAAAGGAATCATTAAGAATGGAATAGTTAAAGTCTATGGAGTTACAAACGGTCAAAAGAATTCAGAGCCACTGGCAGAAAGTAATACCGACAACAATGGTGACTATTCTCTAACAGTCAATAATTATACTGGCCCGCTATTTGTTGAAATTTCTGCTGACCCTAATAAAACAAAGATGATCTGTGATATTAATCCAAGCTGTGGTGTTGTCGCTTTTGGTGATGAAATACAGCTCGATGAAGACTTCAGCATCAAAGCTGTTATCAGCGATTTAGAAACAAACAAACAAACTACTGCAAACATTAGCGCTATTACTTCTTTAGTGGCTGCCCGTGCTGAAGCACAAAGTAGCATCGATTCAACGATAATAAGTAATGCAAACTCACAGGTTGCTTACTTATTTGGCATGACAGGTAATCTGTCAGAAAAACCAGTAATCGATATTACTAACGAAGCTAGTCTCGTAGCAGCATCAGAAGATGTGCTGAATATGGCAATTTTAAATTCAGCTTTAGCCTCCTCTTCTATTGATGATGGCACAAGTATTACAGAAGGCTTGAATAAATTACTTGAAGATTTCGTAGTTCGTGATGGCCAATTTCTAAATAATGGAGCTGATAATGAGGTTTCCATAGAAAAAATTTATGCCAATGCCAAAGATATACTCAATATGAATATCTTTTCAAATATCGAAGTGGGTAAACTTAAAGTATCTATTTCTTCAAAAGAAGCTGTTGCCTCGAGCATGCCATCAGGTTCCGTCTCTGATGTAATGCCAAGCGAAATACCAGAAGCTATACATATAGATTCAGCAAAAGCTTTGGTAAAAGATATAAGGGACTTTTCACTACAGGCAACCTATGAAAATTCTGAAGAAATATCTGTTGCCAATGAATTAGAACAAGCCATCAGTTTTGTAGACAGCGATGATCTCAATGATCTCAATTATATTTTTGAACTAGCTGTTAAGGCACTTGAGGGTGCATATATACAAACTATGGACGACTTAAAAGATGCTCGAGATTTCAAAAGCTTTTATAAGTTCGAGCGTGATGGCACTGATATATCAGTAACCATTTCTGAAACTGATAGCAGTTACTTATTTTCTATCGATGAAAGCATCAACTCAATTACTGTTAAATTGAATGCAAAATCAACAGGAAATCGGACCGTAAGTTCTCAATATGACTCTGATGGAGCCTGTAATTTTGCATCCTCAGAATATGATTTATTACTCAAAGAAAATGTTCAAGCGTCTTTTCAGCTAGAGGGCTCAGTTATTGGAGAAGAACTTAAAATTAAAATTGAAAATGGCACGGCATCCATCAAATATATCTGTAGCTTTTTAGCAGATGGTGGCTACAATTTCGAGGAAATTTACTTTGATGATTATTTTAATATTCTCCTTGATCTAAATATAAAAATTTCTGAAATTAATACCATCTCCGAACCTTTAAAATTTTCGGGAAACCTTAAATTCGAAGATAAGCTATTAATTTCATCTGCTATAACCAATATTGGTAATAGCTCATCGCCTGAAATAGATTTCTATAGCAAAAACTCTGATATAACTTTGAGCGGTGAGTTTGAAAAGAATCATAAAAAAACATGGGTTACTTTTGTGCAATCAGGTAACACTGAGATTGGAAATTCATTGAATAATGATTTCGATCTAAGTATATCTGGCACTGACACAAATGTTGATGAAAGCTCAGAAAAAAATGTATTTAACTTTTTTGAAATCCTGAGTTTTTTCAATGATATAGCTGAACCAGCTATTGAGTCAGCAACTGAAAGTCTCGACATATATGATTTAACCGATAATTCTTTTGGATTCAGCGGTATATCTCTTAAATTTAAAACATCAAAAACATCCGACATCACAGGTATTGATTTTATCTTTAGCAGTAATTATGGAAATATGGGTGGAAGTTTAAAAATTGCATTTGACAAAAAGCGCCTTCACTTTGATTATGATCCCACATCGGAAAATCCGGAATTAGTTGTAACTAACCAAAACGGTACTACATTAAAACTTAGTGCATCATGTTTTGAGAATGATGACTGTGAAAATATTGGTTCTATTACAGTGGATAATGAACAACTAGCCACAGTTTCATTAGACCGAAGCGCTGACGTGTTTGTAATCACCTATAACGATGACACTTCAGAACCATTAAGTTTTTAAAGTAAATACGAAGAAGGCCAGTGATAAATATATACAGATTACTATTGCTGGCCTCCTTTGTTGTTTATACAGCAGAGTCATTCGCACTAAATAATGATAAAAAGTTAATTGTCGATTTTAACTCTTATAATTTTAGCGAACCCAAAACAATCCATAGTTATACGGGCAAATTTAATGGGGACCTCTACCGGGGCGATCATGCGGTATCACTGAATACCGCCTCTGTTGGCATTCAATTTAATAATCTATCGTTTAATATCCTTCATAGATCTGATTATATCCAGTCGTATACCAATGACACTGCAACTTTCTACCATCAATATAAAAACAGAATTACTTCTAATAACAACTATGAATATAGTTTAGAGATGACAACCAGCCAATTCGAAGCCACCGGTCTAAAGATTGATTATTGGTTTCAAGCATCACCACAGTTTTCATTTAATATCGCAGGGACCTATTACAGCGGTAGCGATTTTAACAATGGTCGATTATCGGGCTCGGGACAATGGCAAAATAGTCAACAATTTACAATCGATGCCCCTGCAGTCATATACAGTGCCCACAATGATCTTCTCGCTTTTCCAAAGGCAGATGCAAAAGGGAACGGTTATTCGATTGATGTAAGAGCTAAATGGCAAATTAACCCGCAATGGCAAATAGACTTTTCGTCAAATGATGCTGTTAGTAAAATAAAATGGCGTGATGCACTCTTAACTAATATTGATCATTGGCAACTGTATCGAATAAATTCAGATGGAAAATTAGATACAAACCCCATGGTAGTTTGGAAAAAAACAAACTATGAGCAAAAGCTTCCCAATACACAAATTGGTTACCTCAGTTATACCAACACAAAAAATATCGAATATTATTCAAAGGTAATAAGTACTGAATACTTTTCTCACCACCAGTTTGGCCTTAAAAAACCACTATCAGACAATCAATCAATTTTCATAAGCTGGCATAGAGATCTTAGCGCTATTGAAGTAGGTTTGAACAAACCTAATAGCTACCTGTCACTAACTGCTGATGTATTCAGCAGAAAGATTGGCCGCACTCTGAATATTGAATTTGGACTTTCACGCCCATTTTAAAGTTTTAAATACTAGGTTATTGAGCTCTTAGCGCTTTACGATACCCACTCAGCGACGGAATAACCGCGACAACAACCGATGCGCTGACCACTGCAGCCAATAGATACATACTGTTATGGGTGAATAGATTGATCTCTATATGCAGCCCATACTGGGAGGCGAAATAATCTTTTAGCGTTGCCAGACAGGCAGTTAAAAGACCTGCACCCAATACACAGCTAACCAAGGTGATAATCAGGGCCT
>Ga0209533_1002893_pt1 | contig 15420 bp, 15 predicted proteins | sample COG_04_FD_184748 | JGI IMG/M metagenome (GOLD analysis project Ga0209533, IMG submission 184748) | Pelagic Microbial community sample from North Sea - COGITO 998_met_04 (SPAdes) (version 2) | ecosystem: Environmental > Aquatic > Marine > Neritic zone/Coastal water | place: Helgoland, sampling...
GCATCCAGCATCCAGCATCCAGCATCCAGCATCCAGCATCCAGCATCCAGCATCCAGCATCCAGCATCCAGCATCCAAGGGCAGATTTCCAATCGAGTGCACTCTCAAAGGAAAAAAGCATCATTTATTCAAAATTGGACGTTCGACGTTCGATCTTCAAAAGTCTTTTGCCTGCGCGCTTGCGCACTACGGAACACCAAGGCATCGTATGGGTCTTTTAAGTAAGCCCAAAACATCGCTTTTAGATTTCTTAATGCTCTACGACCGTTCATACATGCGCCAGCCTTCCGAGCCGGTTGCACAAAACACAACTATCGTCACTAAACTCCTCATGGTGACGATTGGAGTCTTTGTCCTACAAAACCTCCTCAATGTATTGTTTCCCGTCTATGGTGGTCGGAACTATTTTCTAACTGAATGGTTCGCACTCAGTGGCCTGCAGTTTCAAGAACTCAAGGTTTGGACCGTCCTGAGCTACGGATTCCTGCATAGCAGTGCGACCTCTTCGTTTTTATTTATACCCATCCCGTTCGCACACCTCATATTTAATATGTTGTGCCTGTATCTAATCGGACGACACGTGGAGCGAATCATCGGGAAAACACACTTTCTCTATTTTTATCTGGGTTCGATTTTAATCGGCGGATTGCTCTACCTACTCTTTCATTTTGGAGACGCACAGCCAGTCATCGGAGCCTCTGCTGGAGTGGCTGGGATCGTCTCATTTTTCTGCCTATCACAGCCGAATAAAAAGTTGCTGATCATACCGATCCCGGTTCCGATTAAATCACTATGGGTATTCTGGGGAATGTTAACCATCTCACTGTTCGGCTTATATTCTGAACTCTCGAATACTACCAACATTGCACACAGCTCTCATCTCGGTGGTATCTTTGCTGCGGTGCTTTTTTATCGCTTCGTTTATAACGGATCTGGAAGCTTTTTTAATACAAGCCGTAGCCGCCCAAGCGTCGAACTCCCAGAATGGGTAAAGCGTAAAAAGAAAGTAGAGCCTACTATCACATACAAAGTAAACCGTAGCAGTCGCGATGAATTACAAAGGGAAGTCGACCGCATTTTAGACAAAATCAACACCTCCGGATTCGGCTCTCTGAACGCCGACGAAAAAAATACCCTCGATCAAGCGAAAGATATTCTAAGTAAATAATTTATGTTCCGTCTCCCTTCCATCTCCGTAAAGCCAGCCAAGCGTATTGCACTGGCAGCAATCCTTTTCACACAAAGTTTCTCAATCGCATCTGCCGAAGCGGAACTCACACAAAGTGCTGAAATGGCCTCCCAAACACGCTGGGTCGTCAACACCATCAATGCACGTCACTATCTCAGAGAAAGCATGGAATCACTCAACGGCACCGAAATCGTCGAGGCCTATGTTGAGAGCTTCGATTACAGCCGCATGTATTTTCTGCGGAGCGAGATGGATGATTTTATCTTCCGCTTTGGAGGCGCGATGGAGGATTTCCTAAAGAAAGGTAACCTATATGCCGCCTTTGAAATTTACCAAAGCTACCGTGATACTGCCGAAGCGCGAACCGCATGGGTCTATGATCGTTTAAAGCAAGACTTTGACTTCACTGTAGATGAAACCTTTTCGCCAGACCGCCGAGAGGCCGAGTGGCCGTCCACAAAAGCTGAAGCCGATAATCTCTGGGAACGACGTCTCAAATATGAGCTTCTCAATGAGATGATGTCCTTAGCCAGCGAAGCGAAAGATGAAGACGCCCCTCAACTAGAACCTGACGAAACACCTACTGAAGGGGGTGAAGCGGTTTCAATTAAAGTAGAAGACGACCTAGTATACGTAGAAGCCGACGATGCAAAAAAAACCAGCATTAGTAGCCTTAAACCTAAGAATCCAGATATTTTCGATGAAGACGCTAAAGATGAATTCGATCCAACCAAAATTCAACGGCTTCTAAACGACACTGAATTTGCCGCTCAGATTCTCGACGAGGCGCGTGGAAAAATTCACCGCCGCTACGAGCGCAACCTCGGCTACACACTCGATCGTGAGTCCGCAGAAGTCCAGGAAGCCTTCATCAATGCGATGACTCAGCTCTTTGACCCACACTCCACTTTTCTTTCTGCGGACACACTCGAAAGCTTCAACTCCTCCGTGCAGAATTCTTTCGTGGGCATCGGGGCACTCCTTCAAGACGACGATGGCTATTGCACCATTAAAGAGCTCATCCCTGGTGGACCCGCTGAGGAATCCCGTCTACTCAACCCAGAAGACCAAATCCTTGGCGTGGCCCAAGGCAAAGACGGCGAGTTCGAAGACGTTGTCGATATGCAACTGCGCTACATCGTGCGTAAAATTAAGGGTGAAAAAAACACCATTGTGCGACTTCTCATTCGCCCAGGCGATGCGGCTGATCCCTCCGTTCGAAAAGATATTTCGATACTTCGTGACGAAGTGAAACTAACTGCCAACCTCGCCTCTGGAAAGCTCATCAGTGTTCCTGCAAATCACAATAAAACCATTCCCGTAGGCGTCATCGAACTCCCTTCTTTTTATGGAAACATCGGCGCAGGTAATACCCTCACCACAACAACCGATGATGTTCGTGAGCTGATCAAAAAGCTGCGCGCCGCAGGTGCCGAAGGCCTCATTCTAGACCTGCGCATGAATGGCGGCGGCTTACTCAGTGAAGCGGTTCGCCTCGCAGGTCTCTTCATTCCTATCGGTCCAGTCGTGCAAGTGCGTGATAAAGACGGACGCACCGATGTGCTCTCCGACAGAGAAATGGGTGTCGAGTGGGAAGGTCCTCTGATTGTCCTCACCTCACGCTTCAGCGCTTCGGCTTCCGAAATTGTCGCCGGAGCCCTTCAAGATCACGACCGCGCATTGATTGTGGGCAACAGTTCGACACACGGCAAAGGCACCGTGCAGGAAGTCTATCACATGAACAACCGCCCTGCGTTTTCATGGTTCAAGACGTCGCCTGCGGATCCAAACACACGTCCAGTAGCATCCAAGATTACAATCAAGCAATTCTATCTACCGCAAGGTAGCTCGACTCAAGTGCGCGGCGTGCCTTCAGATATCGCACTACCCTCTGTAAACGAATTTCTCCCCATTGGCGAAGACGACTTACCACATGCGCTCGTCTGGGATGAGGTGAAACCAGTCAAATGGATGAATGATTGGACAAAACTAAATATCGCAAGTCCTGAAGACCCAAAACTCGTTGCCGCTCTACGAGCAGGAACGCAAGAACGACTAGAGGCACTTGAAGAATTTCAATTTCTCAAGCAACAGATCGAATGGCGTCGCCAACGCTTTGAAGAGAAAAAGATTTCCGTCAATCTAGCGACACGCATCGACAAAAAAATTCGCGAGCAATCCTACGTCGAGCAGCTCAATGATACTTACGAGGAACTCAGCAAGGACGACTACGTAATTGAAGAATTCAAACTCAAGATCGCAGAAGAACAGGATGAAATCTCACGTAAAAATTTAAGCACCCCGATCGACCAAGCCGTGGAAAAAGCTGAAAGCATCGTTGCTGAAATCACTGGCAAAGCTACTGAAACAGCCGAAGCACCCGTAGAGGAAGCTGGAGATAAGGAAGACGAACCCGCATTCGATATCTACCTTCGCGAGAGCGCCCGCATCATGGCCGACTGGATTCAGCTCATTACTCAGGCACCCGTTACCGAAACCACAAAGATCGGCGCCTTATAGGTCAGGCAGAGGAGTGCCTAAGCTACAGAAATAGAATCGTGGCCGACCACTCATGTCGTCCACGCATTTGCCTGTCATTTCAGAAGCCTTGGACAAATCAGACAACTGCTCATATTGAGCAATACCAGTCTCCATCGCTAAGAGGCCGTCAGCTGCTAAATATTGTGGTGTATTTCGTATGATGATGCGTAGATCATCCAAACCATCGGCACCAGAAACAAGTGCTGAGTCTGGCTCATGCACAACCACTTCGGGCTCTGCAGTCGTCATTTCAGCTTCAGTCAAATACGGTGGATTCGAGACAATCAGATCAAAATGGTCACCTTCAGCAATTGGGTCGAACCAAGAGCCTTGCAACAAAGTGACCCGATCTCCTAAGCCCAAACTGGCCACATTTTCTGCCGCCAAGGCAAGTGCGACTTCGCTAAAATCAACCGCAGTCACCTGCGCCTCGGAATAAATAGTCGCAAGCGCTAAAGCCAAAGCTCCAGTGCCCGTGCCCAGGTCCACGATTCGCTTGGGTGCTGTTTTATCTTTAAAGTGATCCACGATCCGCTCAACCAGCTCCTCGGTTTCTGGCCGTGGGATCAACGCACGAGCATCGACTTTTAAAGTCAGGTCGCAAAACTCCACTGTGCCCAATATATACTGCAGCGGTTCACGCTGCGCACGTCGCATGACTAAGGGTCTAAGCTCCGTAAGTTGAGCTTCTGTGAGCGGTCGATCTAAATCGAGGTAGAGATCCAAACGTTTCATGCCGAGCGAATGCGCCAGCAATAGGTCCGTATCCAGTTTTGGATTCGGCACGCCTTTCTCTTTAAAAAAGGCCTCGGTGCGCTCTTTAATTTCGCGAATAGTCAGCATGCTCTTCTCCTTTGTAGGAGCGCAACTTGATGCGCCCGCCAGATCTTATCACGGGCGCGTCAAGTCGCGCCCCTACGACTAAGCTTGTTGCGATTCTAACAAATTCTTAATACGCGCTTCGTAATCGTAGTTTTGCAGCGCATCGATCAAATCATCGAGACTGCCGTCAATCACACTCGGCAAAGATAAATTCATGCCGATCCGGTGGTCCGTTAAACGACCTTGCGGATAATTATAAGTGCGAATACGTTCGGAACGGTCGCCGGTGCCAATCTGGCCCTTACGTTCGGCAGCATACTTGGCATTTTCTTCATCCTCTTTTGCTTTGAGCAAACGAGAGCGCATCACGGTAAGTGCTTTTGCACGGTTCTTAATCTGTGAACGCTCATCCGCGCAATACACCGTCACACCCGTTGGTTTATGCACCATCATCACGGCCGAGTCAGTCGTATTCACGTGCTGACCACCTGCACCAGAAGCGCGCATGGTTGATATATCCAAATCTTGCGGGCGAATTTCAATATCCACTTCTTCCGCTTCAGGTAGCACCGCCACCGTTGCAGTCGAAGTATGAATGCGACCCTGAGTCTCCGTTACCGGCACACGCTGCACGCGGTGCACCCCACTCTCGAATTTCAAATACTTGTAAGCATCTTCTCCGGTCATGTTGAAGATAATTTCACGATAGCCACCCGTATCCGCCAGACTAGTGCTCATGATTTCGACACGCCAACCCTTCGACTCTGCATAACGGCTATACATACGGAACAGATCGCCCGCGAAAATATTGGCCTCATCGCCGCCGGCACCACCGCGAATTTCCATCACCGAATTACGGCTATCGGTTGGGTCTGGCGGAATCATCGCCACCAGCACTGCCTTACGGAGATCTTCGATCTGAGCCTCTAGTTCAGCAATCTCCTCGGTCGCCATCTCACGTAATTCTTCTTCCGTCGATTCGTCCTCAAGCATCGCTTGGTTCTCTGCGATCTGAGTTTCTGCGGAATTGAATGCCTCAAATTTCTCAATTAAGCTGCTCAAGCGCTGATGCTCACGCCCGACTTCAGCCGCACGACGTTGGTCAGAATAGAAATTCGGCTCATTCATCAACTCGTCGAATTCGGCGAGCTTTTCACGAAAGGGAGCAATGTCTGGAATGTTATGCATAATTCTGGGAAGTATCCTTAAAAGCGTTGCAGTAAAGCAACTAGCTCATAACAGTCGAGATCTGCCTGCAATGACGAAAAAAAACCTCCATCGCCAAAACGTAGTCGCCTGTGTGTGGGACTTTGACAAGACACTCATTCCTGGCTACATGCAAACGCCGATCTTCAAGGCTTACGATATCGACGAAGAAGCCTTTTGGAAGGAGGTCAACGCACTGCCAGAGATCTACGCGCAGCGTGGCACACGCGTGTCTTACGATACCATTTATCTAAACCACTTACTCAGCTTCGTGAAAAACGGTTGTTTAAAAGGCCTCACCAATGAGCGCCTGCGCGAACTCGGCAAAGAATTGGTGTTCTACAGTGGGCTGCCAGATTTCTTTGAGCGCCTGAAGGGCATCACCGTATCTCGTCCTGAATACAAGAAGCACAATATCACACTGGAACACTACATCATCAGCACCGGTCTGGCTGAGATGATTAAAGGTAGCTCCATTGCACCCTACGTGGATGGGATCTTCGGTTGCGAATTCATCGAAGCACCGCTGCCACCCAACTACTCTAGACAAGACGAGCTGCCACTCCACATGGAGTTCGAGATCAGCCAAATTGGCACCATCGTCGATAATACGATCAAGACGCGTTACATCTTCGAGATCAACAAGGGCAGCAACAAGAACTCCACTATCGATGTGAATGCATCCATGTCTCGTGTGGACCGACGCATCCCCATTGATCGTATGATTTACACCGCCGACGGCCCAAGTGACGTGCCGGTTTTTTCCGTGGTCAAAAGCAATGGCGGCAAAGCCTACGCAGTCTTCAACCCCGACAGCGAAGCCGAGTTTGCACAGAACGATGCCCTGCTACACGCGGGACGAATCCACGCTTACGGCCCCGCCGATTACACAGAAAAAAGCACCACCTCGAAATGGCTGCGTATGCATGTCCGGCAGATCTGCGACAACATCGTCACCGAATGTGAAGAAGCACTGCACGCCAACGTCAGCAAGGCACCCCGCCATCTACACGAAGACGACGAACCTAAAGCCGAAGCAGCAAGGGATGCTCCACAAAAGGAACTGTTTTAGAAATTGCAGGGGCGCAACTGGATGCGTCCGCCGGAAGTCAGCCACTCTTGCCTGACCATACCTGTGCGGTAACGACTGCTCAGTTCTGAGGTTAGGCAAAAGTGGCTAACCGACATTTTCGAGCTTCATAGACATCCTAGCTGTCTCTCACAGAGCCGACAATCCACACACGTCCGGCCACACAGAAACCACACTTCGCACTTTCAAAATGCATAAGCTATGCTACATTGCATAACAGCAAAGCTTATGGAAATACTACCTACTCTTGTTCTCGGCGCGATCTGTGGTCTGATTGGCGCTTTCGCGATGAACCTATTCATGCGCCAGGTGAGCTCCGCCTACAGCAAACGAGTCGATATGATTCGTGCGCTGGGCAGTTTCTTTACTGGTAAATTAGAAAATTCAGCTGGTATCGGCACCATGATTCACAGCATTGCCGGTATCCTTTTCGGAATAATTTATTTTCTAATCATGAATTTGATGGGGGCCCTGAGTTTCCCTTTCGCAATCTTTCTCGGAATAGGCTTTGGTTTCTTTCACGGCCTCATCACCAGCTATGGCTTGATGTTCTATGCGAGTGAACGTCACCCAATTAAAGAATATAAAAAAGCCACACTTGAAGAGGGAATGCTACATTTGATTGGGCATATTATCTTTGGGGCTGTAACAGGCATACTGGGCGCTCTCCTCTCGTTCGCTTTTTGAGCAGCGTAGCTTGGGCACCTGCCTGACGCGCATTCAGAAGTTATTTTTATCGGGGCTCAAAGGAGCAAGGGCATTCCTCTCCTTGTCTCGACGAGATTGAACCCAAACCAGACGGACAAGAATGTCCGTCCCCCATAAGGTCGCGCCATACCGAACGTGCCTGCGCTACCAAACTTTCAACCAGATAGATCACATTTTTTTGAACACCGCATGAACCATTTCTGGTTGCGGCAAAGCACAGGCCTCTCGGACTGATTTACCTTCAAATATCCTACTACCGACTCCCAGAACCATAAATCCCAAAGGGATTCTCAGCGATTTCTTTACATGCCGTGTCGAACAGTTAGACAGAAGACATGACACGCGTATTTTCTCATCTCGCAGTATTCCTTGGCAGCTTCGTGCTGCTCTTCACTGGGTGCCAAACACAGGTCCCATCGCAAACGACAGATAGCGGCTACACCGCCGCCAAGACGCAACCCGCACAAACGCAATGGCGTGGCACCACAACCTCTGCTCCTGCAGTGACCGCCACCCCAAAGTTCCAAGCGACCCCTACGAAGTCGTCCGACGTCATTTTCAAGTCCAATCAAATTTCAGTCACTAAAACCATCCTAGAGCCCGCATCGGTTGGCGGTAATCTCAAATACCGTATTTCTATCAAAGCGCTCGACGATGTAAGCACTGTTCGCGTGACCGAATCCATGCCCAACGGCGTGCAGTTCATCTCTTCGACACCATCGGCACACCGAGCAGGCGCCAACGCGCAGTGGGAGTTCCCATCTATGCGTAAGGGACAAACCCAAACTATCGACGTTACGGTAAAACCCACCACCGAAGGCGATCATCAGATCTGCTCAACCGTATCTGTCGACAATGCATTTTGCCTTAACATCTTCTCAGGACAGCCAAAACTCGCTGTCGTGAAGAAAGGCCCAGCAAGTATCGAGCTTGGCGAAGTGGCCACTTGGACAGTTACCGTCAGCAATAGTGGCTCAGCGCCTGCGACCAACGTAGTCGTTACCGACAACCTTCCAGATGCATTTGAAGCGACCTCCAAGCTGAGCCAAAACGTAGGCACCGTCGCTCCAGGCGAAACAAAGACAGTCTCTTACAGTGCGAAAGCAGTGAAACAAGGTAACTTCACCAACCGCGCAGTAGCAAACTACGACGGCGGTCCTGCAGTTGCCGGACAAAGCAGCGCTCCGATCGCGGTCGTTCAGTCCAGTATTCGCGTCCGCAAGACTGGTCCAACCGAAGCCTATGTCTTTAAACCAGTCTCCTTCGACATCACTATCGAAAACACAGGTGACACCGACCTGCAAAATGTGCGTATCACGGATATTCTGCCAAAAGGCACCTCCGTTGCAGACAACGGCAAAGGCCGCGTCAGCGGAGATGCAATCGGTTGGATGATTCCAAATCTCCCAGCCGGTGCCAGCCAACTCATCCGCACCGAGGTGGCAGCCACACGTAAGGGATCTTCCACAAACAAGGTCAAAGTCGTTACCGAAAACGGCCTCGCAGCTTCCGATGAAGTCACCACCAACTGGCTCGCCGTGCCCGGTGTGACGGTTTCCATCACCGACAGCAAAGACCCAATCCGCGTCCGCGAAGCAACGACCTACACTCTACAAGTGAAGAACCAAGGCGACTTCGAGCCTGTGAGCGGCACAGTCACCGTAACCTTCAACGATTCGATCAAGCCAATCGCAGTCGCTGGCAGCGCACAAGGCACCATCAATGGTCAAACTGTCACCTTCCCACGCACCACACTTGAGCCAGGTAAGGACACCAACCTGACGATCACCGCCGAAGGTGCCAAGATTGGCCCAGGACGCGCGATCATGAACTTCAGCGCCGACTTCCTCAGCGATCCAATCATCAGCCAAGAAACGACCAACGTTTACTAAACTGAAGCGATATGCTCCAGCACATCTGTCTGACTTGATGTAATTTCTAAAGCCGCTCAGGAAACTGAGCGGCTTTTTTGTATCTACAAAAGGCTATAGACTCATGCCAAGGACTCATTGACTCCGAGCCTGTAGGATAGAACACCTCCGCATTTTTTAACGGATCCCCTCTTGACTAGCTTGTATAGTGTAGAGTGCCCAACGCACTCAGCATCCCACATCCCATGAAAATCCTCGTCATTCCCGATCTCCACGAAAACCTCGACTTCCTCAAATACATTATGGCGGTCGAAGATACTGCTAGCTGCGAACATGTTGTAATGCTCGGAGATTACTTCGACCCGCCCTCAAGCGAGGATGCTTCGCTTAAGCAAGTCCAACGCGTCGCAGGCACCATCTTCGGCTTTAAGGAAATCCTTGGCGACAAGCTGCACCTGCTTTGCGGTAACCACGATCTGCCATACTATGCCCTCCGCCCCGCTTGTGGACAGAATGCGGGTCGTCCCAATCTCATGATTGGCGAGTGGCTCGAAGTCAGCAGCCTAGCGCGTGCCGAGGTGATCAACGAACTCTGGGACGAAGCCTTCTGGCGGTCTCTTCGCGGAGCTGTCATCCTTGATGGCTGGCTCTTTTCTCACGCTGGTATCCATCCCCACCATTGGCCTAAAGGCGGCAAGGCTCCGGCAGATCGCTACGCAAAGTTTGAGCAACGCTGGAATGCCCAATTCGCGCAAATCCATGCCCAGCCCGATGCCGAACCTGAGCTGTTCAGCATCGGGGGCGCTCGCCGAGGCACCGCCGATTTTGGCGGCCCTCTATGGCTGGATTGGAACGAAGAGTTTGAGGACAGCTTAGAACTTCCCCAAATAGTCGGCCACACCCTATGCGCCAACCCCACTCAAAAAGGTCGCTCCTACTGCGTCGACTTCGCCCAAGCCGCCTACGCCATCGTCGAGAACGGCGACGTGCAGCTCAACATCTGGCCAGACTCTTGGCTCGGTCGCGAGATGCTCGATTCGGTCTGAGCATCGTCCTTCTAAACTTGACGATTTCTACATATGTTTACATATTTGCCACATGAGTCATACAATTTCAATACGCTTGCCAGACGAAACCAACCAACGACTGGAGGAGCGTGCGCGTCGAACAGGGCGCTCGCGTAGCGCTATTGTAAAAGAGGCCTTAGAGCAATCCCTCCGGCCAGAGCCTAAAGCATTTATGGCCATGGCTGGTTCCGTGGACGGCGATTCAAAATTGTCCCAACGCAAAGGCTTCGCCAAACAGTGAAGGGTATTGCAGACACTGGATTCATCGTAGCCTTTCTAAATAGGCGCGATGCACATCACGCCTGGGCTTGTGCTGTCGCCGAGACGGTCGAAGCACCCTTGTTGACAGTAGAGGCGGTGCTGGCCGAAGCCGCTTTTCACGTTGGCTCTGTGGAGGCGGTCACAAAACTCATACCTGCTGGACTTATTCAGCTAAGTTTCACGCTAGATGAAAATCTTAATCGCGTAGAGACACTAGCCAAGCGCTACGCTGACCGCACACCAGATATGGCTGATCTCTGTTTGATCTGCCTGAGCGAACAGCATCGTAATCGACCCATTATAACAGTCGATGGTGACTTCTTAATTTACCGCCGCCATCAGCGCGAGCGTATCCCAGTGATTATGCCTTCGGACTGAAAAGCAGGCTAAAATTAGAGAAACCCCAAGAACTAGAAGACTAAAAAGGGACAAGAAGACTAAAAAGGGACATGTCATTACCTTTGTGGTCATCCTCTAACTGCCTATAGTATCAAGTTAACAACAGATGTCCGAAAGTCCCCGTTCCATGTCAACCGTCCCTACGCTACGCCGACTGCGCTCTGGGACTACCATCGTCTACGTGTGAAGACGCGCGGCCTATCTGTGGCTTGACTCTGCGCAGTATATATTGTTCATTTAATGTATGAGACCCATTACTGTTAATGTATCCGAAAGCACTTATCAGGAATTTAAGGACTATGCGCGGCGTCAGGATCGGAAGACTGCGGAGCTTATTCGTGAAGCTATGGAGCTTTATCGTGAGAAGAAAATTCAAAATACAGGGGTTTCAAGTCTGCGTGAGCTTCGTCCAGAATCGTTGGGTGAGGTGCTCCAACCGATGAACTCGGAGGATGATCTTCTAGACGAAATGATCCACTTCTAGCTTTTGATGCGGCAAGCACAAGCAGCTCTTGTAGGAGTGGACACTCCATTTCTGGTGGCGCATACGGTGCTTGAGCACGCTGAGCACACACAAGCACTGGCCTGTTGTGAGCGTTTGCTCAATGAAAACAAACTACTGGCGCTTTGTCCGACGGTTATTGATGAGTTCCTCCATGTCGTTACAGATCCACGGCGCTTTGAGCGTCCGCTAAAAATGGCTAAAGCGATTCATCTCGCGCAGGTTTGGTTGCAAAGCCAAGAAACCGTCACCATTATCCCTACAGAAGACAGCAATCGTCTCCATCTCGATTGGATGTTGCGGCACCGTCTTGGACGTAAGCGAATTAATGATACACGTATTGCGGCAATCTATTATGAGCACGGCGTGCGCGCACTATTGACCTCAAATGCACGTGATTTTTCCGTGTTGAACGCTTTTGAAATCATCAATTTGAGTAATGAACCGCGCAAGAGCTGAAAAAGGATCGACGGTAGAAAATAGATTAACTCACTAATAGTCGTTTGTTCTTTTTCTTTTAGGCGCATCACGCAGCAACTTATCAACCTAGCTTCGGGGCTACCTGGGGCAGCAGCTAGTTTTAACGACAAGCCCTTTGAAAAGACACCATGCACGCCTGTTTCGCCTTTCCTACTTTCCTTACTCATATTACATCGAGCAACCGTGATGCATCCATTTAGACATTCAGACCAAAAATGAAGCCAAACCAGAGGACTCTTTTGCAATTTGCAAGAATCCGTTCCTTACTCAAACTATGAAACAGCTTGCTCTCCTCTTCCTCAGTGTCCTCGGCTCAGCCTCGCTCGCCAGCGCTGACTTTATCCAAAAGACGATTCCTTATGAACTCGAAGGGGTTCATTTTGAAGGCACCTTGATTTACGATCAAGCTGCCACCAACTCACAGCCGCTGCCCGGTATCGTGATGATTCCAAATTGGATGGGGCCGACCGAAAACGCCTTCGAAAAGGCACGGATGGTCGCTAGGGATAACTTTGCAGTCTTTGTGGCCGATATGTATAGCGTTAACGTGCGTCCAAGTAACAGCTCCGAAGCGGGCAAAACAGCTGGAACCCTTCGCAGCGACCGTAGCATGATGCGCGCGCGGGCACAAAAAGCGGTCGATGTCTTTCATGCCCTAGCGCAGGAGCATCCGATCAATCCCGATAATACCATTGCAATCGGTTTCTGCTTCGGCGGTGGAACAGTGCTGGAACTTGCAAGAAGTGGAACTGAATCAGTGCAGGGGGTCGTGTCTTTTCATGGCGATTTAAAATCTCCGACGCTGGAATCGGACGCAGATCAAATCAAAATTCCACTGCTCGTGCTGCACGGAGCCGACGATCCCTACGTGCCACAAGCCGACGTCGCCGCTTTCACTGCAGCAATGCAAGCGGGTGAAGTCGACGATTGGACCTTGGTGCAATTCAGTGGCGCCGTGCACTCCTTTACCAATCCAGATGCGAACTCTGACGGCTCGCGTTATCACCCACGCACCTCGCAGCGCGCCTTTGAAATGCTGGATCACTTCGCCGATGCACTTTGGACTACTAAGTAATTTGCGCATATTTGTAACTATTATTACATTTATATAATTTTACTCTGTCTTTAAGCACTTTATGGTAGCCGATCCTCACTACCGCTAATCCTAAGTATGACTTTTATTCAAAACGGAATCCGAGTCTGACCTTGCGTAAACTCTACCAGCTAATTTCCTCACTTACTTTTTAACCTAGACACATTATGTCCGAAGCAACATCAGAAATCGGCCTTATCGGCCTCGCAGTCATGGGCCAGAATTTGGCCCTCAACGTAGCCGACCACGGCTTCAAGATCTCGGTTTACAACCGCACGACGAGTAAGATGGAAGAATTCGTCGCTAACAATCCAGACACACCAGGTGGTCTCGAAGGTTGTGAAACACTTGAAGGCTTCGTCAAATCACTCAAGCGCCCGCGCAAGATCATCATTCTTGTGCAAGCAGGTGGCCCAACTGATAAAGTCATCGACGGCCTCATCCCTCTTCTCGAAAAAGGCGATATCATCATCGACGGTGGTAATGCACGCTGGGACGACACCATCCGCCGCGAGAAAGACCTCACCTCCAAAGGCCTCCGCTTCATCGGTTCTGGTGTTTCGGGTGGTGAAGAAGGTGCGCGCTTCGGTCCATCACTCATGCCAGGCGGTGACCCAGAAGCGTGGTCACACCTTGAGCCGATCTGGAAAGCTATCGCTGCAAAGGTAGATCCTGAAACAGGTAAGCCAATCGAAGGTGCTGAGCCAGGTAAACCAGTTGAAGGTGGCTTCAGCTGCACCGCCTACATCGGCCCAGACGGAGCCGGCCACTATGTCAAAATGGTGCACAACGGTATCGAATACGGCGACATGCAGATGATCTGCGAAGCCTACGACCTCATGCAAAACGTGCTCGGTCTCGCTCCAGCTGAGATGGGCGACATCTTCACTGAGTGGAACAAGGGCGACCTCGACTCTTTCCTCGTCGAAATCACAGCCGACATTCTCAAGCAAACAGACCCAATTACTGGTAAGCCATTCGTCGACATCGTCCTTGATACCGCTGGCCAAAAAGGCACAGGTAAATGGACCTCTGTCAACGCACTCGACATGGGCACACCCGCTCCAACCGTTGCTGAAGCCGTGTTTGCACGTTGCCTCTCAGCGGTGAAGGATGAGCGTGTTGCCGCTGAAAAGATCCTCAAGGGTCCAGAAGCTGAGCCATTCGCAGGTGATAAAACTGAGATGGTCGAAGCCATTCGCGAGGCACTCTACGCTTCGAAGATCTGCTCCTATGCACAAGGTTTTCAGCTCATGGCGTATGCTCAAGAAGAATACGACTGGAAGCTCAACTTCGGCGAGATCGCACAGATCTTCCGTGGTGGTTGCATCATCCGTGCAGCCTTCCTGCAGAAGATCACCGAAGCTTACGAGCGCGATCCAAAGCTGGCGAACTTGCTACTTGATCCATACTTCAGCGAAGCAATTCACACCGCACAAAAGAGCTGGCGTAAAGTCGTGGCACTGGCTGCCGAGCACGGTGTCTCGATTCCTACCTTCGCATCCGCGCTTTCCTACTACGACGGCTACCGTAATTCACGCCTGCCGCAGAACCTTCTGCAAGCACAGCGCGACTACTTTGGTGCACACACTTACGAGCGCACCGACGAGCCTCGCGGCAAGTTCTACCACATCGATTGGCCCGATCCAGCTCGTCCACAATTGGACAAGTAAATCTCACCAATTGAATTAGATTTCGAAAGCCTCCCAGAAACGGGAGGCTTTTTTTGTGATCGAAGGGCTGTGGCTCGAGGCACGCCGCCGTCAGTCAAGTCACACCACTCAGGCCATCGACTTACCTAAATATGCGAGCATCCACATTTCTTTCCATAAACGGTAACGGCCTTCGTAGGTAATCTTACCCTCTTCTTGTTGAAGTGCACGCGGCACAAGAAAACCTGTTTCTAAGTTTAGGCGTTCTAAGATACGCTGCTGATCGTTTAACTCTTCAAGCGGTGTATCTTCGGCTTTAATGGGCGTCAGTGTGCTTTTTAAAAGTCGCGTGTGGTGAAGCTTCAATAAACGTCGTAGAGAGCCTATCAGAGGTTTACGCGACATCTCCCACTCACTTGGGTAATAACCACCGTAGGGAAGAAATAAATTATCAGTCACTAAGCGTCGTTCTTCCTTACCTTGTGTGGTGATCGAATAACACGCAGTGGCTCCATCTTTTCGCTTTGGCAGAAATAATA
>Ga0209533_1002894_pt1 | contig 15420 bp, 19 predicted proteins | sample COG_04_FD_184748 | JGI IMG/M metagenome (GOLD analysis project Ga0209533, IMG submission 184748) | Pelagic Microbial community sample from North Sea - COGITO 998_met_04 (SPAdes) (version 2) | ecosystem: Environmental > Aquatic > Marine > Neritic zone/Coastal water | place: Helgoland, sampling...
TAATCACTTTTGGTTAGAGCATCTGACTCATAATCAGAGGGTCCTTGGTTCGAGCCCAAGTGGGACCACCCTGAAAACCCTTCTTTATTGAGGGGTTTTTTGTGGCTCTAAACCAGTTGTGAAAAGCAAACTACTTTACTTCAGTACTTAAAAACAACTGCACCAAATATAGTGAATTTATTGGCACTCATTTGGCACTAATGCTTTTCCCAACGCGCTAACGCGACTGAGCTAATTAAAAAAATTCTTAACTTGTGACGATAAAAACAGCTAAATGAAGAATATTAAAAGAAGTGTTGGGCAAAAGAAACGTAAGGCTAAAGAAGGTTTTGCCGAATTGATATTAAGCTTAATTTGGGGTGTTATGAAATGGACTATATTCTTACCCTTTACGATTATTTTTAAATTATTTAATAGAAAATAATGAATATTTTAAGTGAAGTAGTTAAGGGTGCGTCTCAACAATTTGGTAGAGAGTTCGGTAGAGCTGGAGCTAATGCAATATTAAAGGGAAAAAATTATTATACGTTCAATCACTCAAGTGATTACTCAGGTAGAATAAAGCCATCTGACAGTGAAATTGTTAGGGCAATAAAAGAAATTTTAAAAGTAAAGTTTGTTACAACTAACAAAGCTAATACATCACGGTTAATTGATTTGACTGACATAGCTAATGGAGTGTTGTCATTTAATGGTGTGAGTACTTTAAATGAAATTCAAGACATAAAAAATTTAATAGACCAGTATAATGATAAATTTGAACACGGAAGTGTTCTAATTGATGATGATTTTAATGATAAAAGTGTTGACTTTTTAAAAGAAAAAAGAGATGAGTTTGTTAATTTACTTCAGCAATTCAATACTGACATCAAGTATTTTGTAAAAACAAATCTTGAGTTGGCAATAAAAAAGAAGAAAATTAAAAAGACTGCAATCTTACTTTCTTGCCCATTTTTAATTATAGGTTGCTTTGGTTTTCATAAATTTTATTTGAGACAAGCTGGATATGGAATTCTATATATTTTATTAAGTTTAGTTGCAATTAGTGGCTTACTGGCGTTAATAAATTTCGTTCAATTGATTTCAATGTCTCAAGATAAGTTTAATGCTAAATATAATCCAGAGTTTACTTACTACAGTCAATTTAAATTTGATTAATAAATGAAAAAGCGACTATGGTACATACTTGAAGATAATACAACCAAAAAAGGCAAATACTTCGATTACTTTATTCAGGCTTTAATTTTTTTATCCCTTGTTTCATTTTCATTATACACTCTCCCAAACCTATCAGAAGAAGTGCGACAATTTCTTGACTGTTTTGAAGTGTTCAGTATAATTATTTTTAGTGCTGAATATTTATTAAGAGTTTATGTATCCAAAAAACCATATAATTATATTTTCAGCTTTTATGGTTTAATTGATATCATTGCTATACTCCCATTCTATCTAAATACATTTATAGACTTACGTTTTCTTCGAGCGTTTAGAGTTTTTAGAGTTTTCAGGGCATTAAAACTAATCAGATATAACAAGGCTCTTAACCGATTTAATCTTGCATTTAAAATCGTAAAAGAAGAAATAATATTGTTTTTTATAGTAACACTTGTATTAATCTTCATTACTTCAGCAGGAATTTATTTTTTTGAAAATGAGGCACAACCTGAGGTTTTTAAATCTGTTTTTCACAGTGCTTGGTGGTCGATTGTAACTTTAACAACCGTAGGTTATGGGGATGTATATCCAATAACTTTAGGTGGTAAAATATTTACATTTTTTGTCCTTATGATTGGAGTTGGACTAGTTACTGTCCCAGCTGGATTAGTAGCTACAGCATTATCTAAAGCAAGAGAAAAAGAAGACCAATAAAGTGGCGAATAATAGTGTTTTTTTTACATCACAAATATGCTATCCCTTTTCTAATCTATCATTATCTCTAAAATAAACTTTCATCAGAAACAATGACAGGCTTCTCTATTACTAATTTAGGGACTATATAAGAAACTAAAATTCTAAGTAACGCTGATGCGTTTAGAGTTTTTTTGAAGAGTATATGTCTATAGTGTCTATTAAGAGGTATGTTAAGTCTTTTAATTTGTTTCATAGTTCGGCTTCCTGCTTTGTCCCTTACATCGAACAGACTTTTGTCCTGCTAACTTTCCTGTATTACTATTAAAGGGTATATTTATTTTATTTGTTGTAACTCTATAAAATAGTTATTTAAGCACCTTTCATTTTAGTAGGCTTTGGGATGATCTGCTTTTTTAGCAGCCATAAAATAGAGTATATTCGTTATTCTTCTCTGTAAAGGTTAATATTTTTGTTTATAACTTTACTTGACTATCTCAAAAAAAATTAATACCTTGTTACCACTCTTGTTTTTCTTAATAGTCTTTACAGCTTTTTAAATAGTATAGCGTTTTATTATAGATCAGCCTCTAATATAGTCTTTTCCTGTAAGAGAAAACTACTACTAATATTTACTTATATAGTTCTAGACTGCATAAAGTATTCATATCAAAGAGAGACCACATTAATATACAGGATAGCTATGTCTTGTATTAGGTGCGTACATCGATTTTTTTATTCTATTCGCTAATTCTCTTGTAGTGTTAGTTGTTTAAAATATATACTTATTACACGTTTTCTATGTAAACTAGAGTGTGTTATTAGACGTTGTTTAACTCTAATGTTAGTTAGTAGTAATTTTAATGTTTAATAAAATATAATACAAAATATTGTATATTTGAGTCTAACCAATTAAACTTTGAAAAACACTATTCTTCTTTCTTTATTAGTCTTTACGATTAATAACGTTTCCGCTCAGTTGCACCATCAAATGATTTCTAGTCAAGGCAGTACTTCGAAAACAGCAAGCGGCGTTATGACGACTCAAACCATAGGGCAGTCGTCTGTTACTGGAGCCTATGATAATTCGTCTTTTAAAATAAGTCAAGGCTACCAGCAAGCTTTCTGGGGGCGTATTATGAACGAGCAAAACAGTCCAGACTTTGAGGTTTCTGTATACCCTAACCCTTTTGAAAATGATTTTAATATTAGGTATAATGGCGAAGGGCTTATGTCTGTCTCTATATACGATGTGGCTGGAAAACTTATTTACAACAAAGACCATTTATTTACAACGCCACAGAAAACGATTAATGTAGACGCTATATCGTCTGGGGTTTATCTCGTTAAGCTTCAATCAAACAAATTAAACTATTTCACTAAACTTATTAAGCAATGAAACATTTATTATCCTGTATGCTAATCGTATTAGCGTTAAATTTTACTTACAGTCAAGAGGCTTACTTTAGTATGGGGCGTAACTTCACAACATATGACTATACTAATTCTGAAGGTAACTCGAACGACAACATAGAGGGCAGTAGCGGAGCGGCTTATGAGCTAGGCTATGTATTCTCTTTAGGTGATAAGCTAGGACTAGCTGCTGGACTTACTCTAAATGAGTTTAATGCTACCGGCGGAAATCAGGTGAACAACTATTCTTGGGAAACGAATTACTTAGGCGTTCAAGGTATTCTTAAGTATGCTATTTTAGACAATCTTTCGGGTTTTGGTTTAAATGTAAATGGAGGGGTTAACTTCAACCATATAGTAAACGGTAAGCAAAAAATTAACGGACAAACTTTTGACCTTACAGACAACGATGAGTTTAAAGGTTTATTTGTACAGCCTATTGTAGGGCTAGATGCTAAGTATCAAATTAATGAAACTTTTGCTTTAGGTCTGGGCTATCACTACTCCAAAAACTTTGGGTTAACCAATAGTACGCCTCAAAAACTAAACTTTAATAACAGTCAACTACAGTTTAACCTAGTAATGTCACTCAACTAATATGAAACGCATATTTATACTCTTACTTTTTGTCTCTAGCTTAGGGTTTTCTCAAAGCAGCGGCATTACTTATCAAGCGGTTATTTATAACCCTAACGGTGAGGAACTACCCGGCGTAGACAACCCTTACGCACCACTAACGAATCAAGACGTATGCTTACAGTTTGGTATCGTAGACGCAGACGGAAACGTTGAATACCAAGAACAAGTACAGGTCACTACCGACGCCTTTGGAATGGTTAATTTACTTATAGGAACTAATAGTCAAACAGGGGGCTATGCTGCGGACTTTGCTGGTATAGAATGGTCTGCGGATGCTAAGTTTCTTAAAGTAGACTTAGATATTAAAGGAAACTGTACAGACTTTGAAGAATTGTCTTATCAACCCTTTACCTATGTGCCGTTTGCTTACTACTCACCTGCGTCAGACGTACCAGGACCAGAAGGACCTGCAGGACCCGCAGGAGCGGATGGACAAGACGGAGCGGAAGGCCTACAAGGACCTACAGGACCCGCAGGACCAAGTGGACTAGCAGGTAACTCTGGTAACGATGGGCAAGATGGATTATCCTCATACGGAATATGGCTTGATTTAGGTAACACTGGAACGCAAGAAGATTTTATAGATTCCCTTACTGGACCTGAGGGACCCCAAGGGGCTCAAGGAGCAGTTGGTCCACAAGGCCCACCAGGCTCAAATGATGGAGAAAATTCTACAGGGAATGGGTATATTGAATATACTCAGATGAATATAGCCCAATTAAAATTGAGTTCTGACGGGCAAAATATAATCATACACAAATATGATTATATAGAAAGCACAAATTCAATTAAGGTTTACAGTCTTTTTAATAATGTTTTGAGCCAAAAAGGGCAAGTTTTAGATAACTATACAAACATATTAGGCATAAACACTGATGGCTCTCGTATAGTTGTATCAGATTTTTCAACCCCTGAAATAGATGTTTTTGATTTAGTTAACAATAGTTGGGTTTTAAATGCAACTATAGTATCTAACCAAGCTTATTATGGTAAATTATCTGATGATGGAAATACATTAATCACGGTTACAAATGCAAGTGGTTCTGTCAAGCACTTTTCTTTTGATACTACTGCCTTACAATGGGAATTATTATTCGATGAGAGTATTTTCAACACTGGTCGCTATGACTTTACATCAAATTTGCAATATTTTACCACTTCATTTCCTATTGATGGCACAAATTATAATGGCAGTGTAAAAGTTTACAAAAACAACTTAAATAGTGTTGAGCAGATTGGACAAACCATATATGGAAATGATGACTTAGACTTTCTTGGTGACCATTCGTCTCTGAGTGAAAGTGGTAATGTTGTAGCAGTTACTTTAAGATCAAATAAAGTTAAAGTATACGAAAAAATTTCTGCAAACTGGATAGAAAAGGGGAATACCATTGACCTTTTTGCAAGGCCTGATAAGGCATTTATATCGCCCGACGGGGATGAATTAATTGTATTGGTCAATAATATCTTTTCTTATCCGATGAGTATTATTAGGTTTATTTACCAAAATAATAGTTGGAACCAAAAAGGAAGTGTCACCCTTACAAATAATACTTCTAGTACATCAATACCGTCAGATTACGAAAGTGGAACAATTGCAATAAGAAACAGGACTGATACAGAGCCAAATACAACCTCTGACTCATTTCCGGATATTGATACCTTACTAATTAAATTTTTCGAATAATGAAACGTTTATTTTTACTCTTACTTTTTGTCTCCAGCTTAGGCTTTTCTCAAAGCAGCGGGATTACTTATCAAGCGGTTATTTATAACCCTAACGGTGAGGAACTACCTGGCGTAGACAACCCTTATGCACCACTAACGAACCAAGACATATGCTTACAGTTTGGTATCGTCGATGCAGATGGGAACTTGGAATACCAAGAGGAGGTACAAGTCACAACCGATCCCTTTGGGATGGTAAATTTACTCATAGGTACTAACACTCAAACAGGCGGCTATGCTGCGGATTTTGCGGGCGTAGAATGGACAGCAGACTCTAAATTTTTAAAGGTAGACTTAGACATTAAAGGGACTTGTAATGACTTTGAAGAATTATCTTATCAACCGTTTACATATGTACCATTTGCATACTACTCACCTGCCTCCGATGTACCAGGACCTGAAGGACCTCCGGGACCAGCGGGAGCACAAGGACCAGCTGGAGCTGATGGACAAGATGGTGTAGATGGACAAGACGGAGCGGTAGGCGCAACAGGACCCACAGGGCCAAGTGGACCAGCAGGACCACAAGGAGATATGGGGCCGCAGGGAGAACAAGGACCGGCTGGTGATAATGGAGAAGTTGGTATAAAGACATTAATAAATACTAGTGACGAAGCTGTTGGAGATAACTGTGCTAATGGCGGTGTTAAAATAGAAGTTGGTGAAGATACTAATGCAGATGGAATACTAGATGTGGATGAAATTGATGACTCGCTTACTAGATACGTTTGTAATGGTACTGACGGAGAAGATGGTGCTGACGGCGGAGGATCTTCAGGGTTAGGAGGAGGTATAAACAGTGATTCAGGCTTTATTTTATCTTCTAATTACCCAATTTTGGGAACACTAAATAGCAGTACATTAATTAGTGGAGATGGAAATGTTTTTATAAATGATGGTACGATTTATGACAACAAAGTCTATGTTAACCTTATTTCTAATGGTGGAATTTATACGTATCCAGCCATAATTATCCCTAATGCAGAAATTATTTCGAGGTTAGGAATTAATTATGATGGTAGCATTATAGCTATTTGGGATGATGATAACCAATATTTTTATCATTTGGCTAACGGAAATTATGAACTCACTCAAACAACCCCTCAGATATTTAATGAATACGCTACCTTGATTTCTAATGACAATGAAAGGTATTATTCGTTATCCTCAAATATTTGGAAAAATAACCTGGGGAATTGGGAATTGGAAGCTGAACTTACCCCAATTTTCGGTGGAACAGGTGTAAGTGTTAGAGTTCTAAATCATTCTTTTAGTGCTTACGCTCAATCAGATATAGGGGATTATAATGGATTATTTCAAAACGGCAGAATTGTTATTTATGACTATAGTGGAGGGGTTTCAACTCAAAAAGGTAATGCAATATATGGTCAATTTGATGAACAACTAATTGGATACCAGTCAATATCAATGGATGAGAACGCAAGTAGTTTAGCGTATATAAGCTCTGGTTTGGATGGTTCTATTGCCGATGTCCGCCTAGGACAACGAGCTTATGTTTATTCGTATGATGAAAACTCGAACGAATGGGTCCAAAAGGGACAAGAATTCTTTTGTATTGGGGGATCTTTTGTTAGCATTTACTTGTCAGAAGACGGAGAAACAGTGACCTTGGTAAAATTTGATTACGAAGGCACCTCTACTATAACAAGGTATTATTTTATTAATGATATATGGGTGCAATTAGGTTCTTCTATACCCATTCCACCTGCGATAAGCACCCAAAACCCAAACCACGTTAAAATGGAAAATAATACTATTTTTATAGGTTGGTCTCAGGAAAGTTTAATTAAACAATTTTAAATAATAGCACTTTAATAGCACTTTTTTATACCTTATTATATATTTGCAGTATGATATATTCTTCCTTCTACTAGTCTATAACCGTTATTGTAAACTCTCTATGCTCTGTAGTCTCTGAGCGTTCGGTTTGTAGCTTGGGTACTGTGTAGTTTATGAGTATTCTAAGTAGTGCTATACGTTCGCTGTTTGTTAGCTGGTCTGTATTAATGTTGTTTAATGTTTGTGTCGCTAAGTCGCTAAGCATTTCTCTTATTTCGCTAGAGTGTTTAGCCTTTCCTCGTTTCGATTTCGTGCCGGCCTCTTTTGCTGTTTCGCTATTAAATGGCATATGTTATAGTATGTTAGTATAACTATATAACGTAGGAATTTTATTATTTGCATTTTATTATAGGATATGAGTTTCCTATTTACAATCTTAGATTACATATATTTTTAGATATTAATAGCGGCTTAAACCATAGGCATATCTTCAGATAGTTTAAGTAAAAACTAAATGTTGTAAATTGGGGGTATGAAAGAAAGAATTAAGACAGCTATATTACAATTACCAGAATATCTTTTGATTGCCTCTGTTGTCTTTTATTGGTTTTCAGCAGGCTTGGCTGTTAACTATATTGCTATTGGTTTAATAATAGTCTTAATACTTCAAATTATTTTTAAAAATCAGATTATTGGAATTATAATTCCAAGTATATTAGTTATGATATGCCTCTATATGTTACTTGCACTAATATCAGAATTTAACGAGTTTCCAACTTTCAGTTCTGATGCTAAAGAATTACTTTTTGTTGGATTATCGTATTTTATATCAACTATAATTGTTTCCGGGATTATGATTTATAAATATGCCATTTTTGAAGAATTAAATGCAAATAATATAAGCATTAAACCATAGGCATATCTTCTTCTTTTAGTTCAGCTATTTCTAAACCTCTCAAGTAAGTTAGACTTACATTTATAGAGGAATGCCCCATAGCTTTCTGTAGCTTGGTTATAGAACCTGTACGCTTAAAGATTTCTATAGCTCCAGAGTGTCTAAAAGAGTAGAGCGTCACACTATCATTAGCTTTGCTATAAGACTTCTTAAAACGCTTAAAAAGCGTCTTAAAATAGTCGCTATTATAGGGTTCTAAAGCGTTAGTAAAAATGTTGTTATTATCCTCTGTTTTATTAAGGTATAAGCGTACTATTTGAGGAACTGGTACGAGTCTATTACGCTTTGATTTTACTTTGTCTCCAGAGAGTCTAATAAGTGATAAATCCTCATTAAAATCTCCCCACTTTAAGCGTCTAATCTCTTGATGAGGTCTAAGCAAACAACAGTATGTTAGTATACAGCATAGATGCAAGTTCTTATTAAACTTATACACCTCATCTAAGAGCCCTTTTACGTCACTAATAGGCTTATGTAGTGTCTCCGTTTGCTTACGAGTCTTTAGTGTCATACGCTCTATTGTAAAGCCATTATCAGCTAAATAATTAACCAGTACATTTAAATGTCTTCTAGTAGTATTATAAGAGGTGGTGTTAGAGTACTTTAAAGGAATGCTATGCAAGAAGCGAATAGAAATAGAACCCCTACTAATTAACTCTTCTCTTAAACAACAATACAGTAATGTGAGCGTCTTTTTATAGGATACAGACAGAGGCTCTTTTAGCTTAGCTTCTATGAGACTATCAAACAGCTCAAGAGTCGTTAAGGGTTTAGTAAAAGAGTAATTGTTGGAGGCTAAAAATCGATAAACCTCATCAGCTAACAGTATCGCTTTACTACGCCTAAGTTTATTAGGGTAGGAATTGGGAGCGAGAGACGAATGAATTCGCTTACCATTAAACAACCGATAGCGTTTAGATTTGAGGTTGAAATTTACATAGTAACGTCCGTCTTTATGTTTACAGACTTTTGGATAGGATAGACTATTTTTTGGCATTTATATGGCACTTTAATTAAACAACTATTTAATAGCTATTTATAAGCGCCTTGTTATCAGTAGTTTGAGTTTAATCACTTTTGGTTAGAGCATCTGACTCATAATCAGAGGGTCCTTGGTTCGAGCCCAAGTGGGACCACCCTGAAAACCCTTCTTTATTGAGGGGTTTTTTGTATCCGTACATTAACCCAAATTTAGTGAAAAAAAGCATCTACTGGCAGTTTACTGGCAGTAAATAGACAGTTGTTTATAAACCTACAGGAAATGCAATTTTTAAGCTAAAAGTTTATGGTGGGTGCAATTGAAGGTTAATTACAAAAATCATCAAATAAGCCTCTTAAAGAATCATCCATCAACCTTCCTTTTCTAACCAAAAAGGGATTTAAGACTAATACTTTTTTCAAATCTTTTCTACCCTTCAAAGTACCCTCATGAATTATCTTGTGTTTAATTAATTTTCTAATGTAATACCTTGATTGTTGAACAGACTTTTTAATTTCTTTAGATAAGCGTTTAGCATTAAACGGTTTTTTGTCTGAGTTCATGCAGACATTGTATTTGTTTTTTATGTTCTGAGTTAATACAATAAACGCACCTAATGTATTAGAATCTATTCCACTTGATAACATGCATTTTAGTCTATCTTCATCAAAAGTAAAATAATGTCTACTGTCAAAGATTAAACCATCATCATCAGCAGCAGTATAAAGGGTTGAGTTAACAGGTTCAAGTATTTCACCTGTAGAATTGTCTAAGATTGAGTAACGTTTAGAGTCTAGTTTGTTAAATTTTGTCTTTTTTTTCATAATTATTGAATTTATAGTTTCATAAACCACACATAAATGAAAAAATACTTTCATTAATTTTTTACTAAAATGGACCTAACTTACTATATTTCAATTAATTATGATGTTTCCTTGATTTCTTTCTATTATTATATTTAGCCTTTTAATTTGTAGCTTACTTAATGCAAAAGTCTGAATTAATAAGAGGTTGTCATAAAATAGCAATGAATAGTTTTCAACGCATTATTAACGTAATTGTGAATAATCTGTATATCAAAAGCTCTAGGCTTCCTATGTATCTGCTCCCCACCTAAAACTTAAACGTGTGTCACCCCCTGTGTAGTTGGTCAAATAAGCCCATTTCATTAACTGAAACCCTGTTTTATAAATAGCTGCACCTAATAATATTAATATAGCTATCATTTAGAATCTATTTCATTATTTTTATGTAATGAAAAATAATCTATTCCTCCTAATTTACATACTACCACTACTTATTTTTAGCCAAAACACTGACTACAGTGGTGAGTGGACTGATTCAAGTCCAGCATCTACCGTTTCATCCGTTAAGATTATCCCTGGAGAAAAATTTGAAAATACTTTAACTCTGGAAAAAATTAAAGATGAAGAGAATTTATATAAATTTACATTTTTTGGATGGAGAGATTCTTATGATAGATATGCCAAGCAGGTTATTAAATTTTCAGGTGAAATGTTAGCAGATCATTTTGTAATTGAGGTAATAGATAATAAAGCCTATTACAATGATCACTCCTTAGTTGAAGATGGTGAATTACCTCTTTATAGTGAAGGAGAGGAGCGTTGTAAAGTCTATTTCACCTTCAATAAAGATTCTATCACAGTTCAAACACGAGATTGTAATTTTATATATGGAGGATTTGGAGTAACTTTTGATGGCACATACAAGAAAAATTAATTAAATGAAAAAAACTCTGATTCTCTTACTTTTAATTCCAATGCTTTGTCTTAGTCAAGAAACTACAGTTGAGAATATGCTCAATGCATTTGATAATATTGATGAGTTTAAGGAAAAGCTATTTAAAGACTTTCCATTGGAGCCTAACTATACACCCAAAGATATTGTTCTGGAAAAGTATAATTATACTATTTATAAAACTAAAAATGAGGATATGCCTTTCATTTTAATTGCTGATGAAGCAATATCTATTGGAATGCACAATGACTTATACAGAAAGTATTATGAAGAATTTTACAAATACCTCAATGAGCACTGTTATGTGACAATGAAACAAAGTCCATCACTGGGCTTTTATGATGAATGGGAGTGTGATAGTTGCTTTTGGATGATCAAACCACTGTCTGGTGATCAATCAGGCGTTTTTTTTATTAAAAGAAAAGATTAACCCCTTTAAAAAGGGTCTCATTCATTATAACGACTTAGTCAGTTCAAATTCAAAAATTCCCATACATTAATTCAGCTGTTTGACTTCCCTTTTTTATTTTAAGATCAAAAAACGCATCTCTACTGTCTAAAAAGTATTCTCCAAAATCTGTAATCCTATAATATCTATATACATCATCTGTTTTTGTCCAGCAGCGTTGTGCAGCCTCAACTGAGCTGTAAAAATAACTGGAAGAGACATTGGGATTATTTTGAAATGGAAGGCTGCAAAGACTATCTAGAGTTTTGTAGGTATTTGAATCAATTTTATTATTGAATTTAATTGTCACTTTTGTAGTTTTTTCAGAATCAAACCTAGCACTGTGAGTCATTTTAGAATCAACAATTTTATAACTAGGAATTTCTAAACCAATTAATTTTTGTAATTCATTTTTGTTTTCATATTTGTAGGATGTACATGAATATATAAGTAAAACAGGAATTATAAATAATATTTTCATTGATTAAATTTAGTAGTTAATTGTATTAAAATATAGTTAATAAATATCTTAAGAGAAAAGGGGTTTTAGTTTGACTTCACCGTCTGTACAAAGTGAGTAAGTTTCATTTATTTCTAATGAATTAATATCAATTGGGCCTTGACCACTAAGTGATATAAGCTTCTCAAAGAGTAGATTTCTTTCTTGGGTATTATTTGTAATGAATTCCAATTCATCTAGAAAAGCATTTTTAATAGCCCAACCATTTTTAAACCTTATCTCAATCCAATCTACTTCATAGTTTTTACTAGATAAGTATATTAGTAATTCAAGCGTATTTTGAAAAGATAAATTCATTTTGTGTTGTGGATAGACCTTTTGAGTCTTCCTATTCCTAGCGCTCTTTTTACGGTAATGTAATATCAGGTGATGAATGCTGAGATGTTTAAAATGAATGAGCATAGATATTCTGTCAATATTATTATTAAATTCAATGGCAAAGCTCCTATGCGTGCACTCTTGCAATTTATTAGGATTACCCACTACCATCCGTGATGGTAGTGCATTTTCCATATCTTCCATCCATGGAGAATACCTTAATCCTATAGTTTTAAATAATATGTATTCTTGGCTGTCTTTCATTTAACGTAATTTTATTGTGGTAACACCCATAAGCTAAAGCTTTTGTGGTTGGAAAAGAGTTCTATACTACCGAATAAATAAGTCCACATGAATTGAAATTTCAGTAAAATAAATAAAAACCTTAAAATATAACTATATTTACTAACATGAAAATATTTTTATTCATACTTCTTTTTGGCGCAATTAGTTTCTTTCGTTTTACATACAAAGACAGAGCAAGAGATAAAACTAGTTACATTATAGTTGGGGTGATTATTTTAGTAATTCTAATATTTCTTTTGAAACAATATTAGTTTATTTTGACTTTCAATATCATTATTGATTAAAAAACAAAAAGCAATATGGCCAATAAAATTAAAAGTAGACAAATTAAAACCACTTTCTTGCTATTGTAATAAAACACTACATCTATTTCTCCTGCTTTTTGTTGTGTAAGTCCACCATACAGAAAAGCTGCTATTAAAATTAGTATAATACCAAGAATTGTCATTTGCACGATTTTTTTAGTTTAAATAAAATTTTCATAAACCTAAGTTATTTCTAAAAGCTTTGTGCTTACCTAATATTTCCATGGCCTTATCAGATGATATTCCAATTCTAGAGAAAACTTTTTCAGCTTGGTTCATTCTTTTTTGGCTAAGTTTTCCATCAACATACATGAATTCCATTGAATTAATAAAAATAAATTCTTTCAATGATGTTGGTAGTGGATTTAAATCTTTTACAATTCCATCCCAACCATTGTATCCAGAGAGTAAATCCATTTTGAAGTTGAAAAGATCAAGTTCACGCTCTAATTTTTCAAAGTCAGATTTTGTTGGTTTTTCTTCTTTCAAGATAGAAGCAAACAAATAAATTATTGAAATCTGTTGTTGTTTACTTGCAGAGCTGTATGTCTTTAATAATATATCTTTTTGTGTTTGATTATAGTTTTTAAATGGATTTAGTTTAATTTTCCTTGACGCGGGAACTTTCTTAATTGCTGGTTTTGTCTTTGCAGCGGGAGCTTTCTTAATAGGTGGTGTTTTTTTTGCAGTGGGAACTTTTTTTGCAGCGGGAGCTTTCTTAATAGGTGGTGTTTTCTTTGCATTACTAATGTTAGAGTCTAAACCATTAATCAATAGATTAGCAATTAAAAACTCCAAAGAAATAAAAATAACTAAAGATAATAGTTGGAAAAAAACCTCTGGGTTTTTGAGCATGCGTAGAGAATAACCATAATGATATAGCCCGTTAAAAATCCCCAAAGTAGCATGTAGTATAAGTAAAATCCCTATCTTTTTCTTCATTGTTGGTTTGTTTTTTATAAATATAGGTTTTTTTATTTTTATCTGATATATTTTAGTTATCCACACTAAAAATGTAATTAAAGTCAAAGCACCAAAAATGTAAGTAGTGATTTTTTGTTCCCAAGAAAAATAAAAAATAAAGGAAAATACAAAAACAAGTGTTAATGAAATCCAACTAATTTTCCATCTATTCATAGCTAAATAATCATCTATAATTTCATTTAAAATAGAAAATGTAATGCAAAACACCAGAAACGCAACCCCTGTTTGCCCAAGCCATAATAAATCAGTTGAGAATGCACAAAGAAAATAAGTGCCAAGTATCACAAACCATATAAATATTTTGGCAAAGCTTTCCATTTGTTAAAAATAATAAAATAATCCTAAACCATAGGCATATCTTCCTCTTTCAGTTTTGCTATTTCTAACCCTCTTAAGTAGGTTAGACTTATGTTTATTATATTTGAATATGAAAAAACTAATCTTGCTATAATTATTTTTAAAATTAAAATTTAATAAAGTTTTGAATGGAAGCTAGAGTTATTGCTGAAGAAATATTAAAAGATTGGAATATTAAGGGGTTGCTTAATTCAAATGAATTTGATGATAAGATAATGATTCTACAAAAACTAGAAGAAAAAGATATCCAAGATTTTATTGATAATTTATCACAAGAATTAAATAAAAAATCTATTAAAATGCCACTAAGCTTAATTAAGAATCTTGTAATAACAGTCTTAGCTCCCATTGTTTTGATAACTTTATCCTTTTTTACAGCAATTAAATGCATTGAAGATAATATTGGAGGACTTAGGTTTTACAACCTTGGTCCATCCTCAATAGGAGGTCCATCTTTTAGATTTTTTGAAGATACTATATATATATGGCTGATATTAATATTGGTTATTGTTAGAATTGAGAGTAAGCTTTATAATTCAAGAAAGAAGATTAAATATTTTAAAAAAAATGTCAATAAAATATTATTTTACCTTTCCTTCACTCTTACAGTAATTGCAATAATCTCTTTTCTTTTAACTCTTAATGTACAATATAATAGTAGGCTTGGAAGAAGTACTAGAGATAATTTCTTAATAAACGTGTTTTTATTATTACACACACCATCAGCAATTTTATGGACTATCTACTACTTAGTTGTTAATAAAGCTGATGTATTTATTAAATTCAAAACACGTTTATTGAAGAGAAAAAATAAAATTGGACAACCTCTAAAAAGAAATAAAGCAATTAAACAACTAAAAGAAGCTAAGGGTCTATTGGAGTTAGGCGTTATTTCACAAGAAGAGTATGATAATTTAATTGAAAGATTAAAGCCACTTATTAAAAACCCTAAATCATAGGCATATCCTCCTCCTTCAGTTCTGCTATTTCTAAACCACGTAAATAGGTCAAACTTACATTTATAGACGAATGTCCCATAGCTTTCTGTAGCTTGGTTATAGA